>ENA-OQIM01000155-OQIM01000155.1-human-gut-metagenome-genome-assembly--contig:-NODE-155-length-23210-cov-1.978166_pt1 | contig 23210 bp, 38 predicted proteins | sample MGYA00242579_ERZ504744 | MGnify/ENA primary metagenome ERZ504744 (study PRJEB26092, sample SAMD00036441) | human gut metagenome | host: Homo sapiens | study: EMG produced TPA metagenomics assembly of...
ATTGAAATTGTGGTTGATGTCAACTCCACGGGCATTTGCCTGCCATTTATATGTATCGGTGCAGACCTTTTCGACAAGCGGTTTGTATTTGAATGCGGCGTCACTGCCATGCAAGGCAATTTCCGTGCCGTCGGGATTTACGCAAGGCACAATCGTAAGACCTCGAATGCTTAAAAAATTCCCGATTTTGCATCCGCCGACAGTTTTGTCGCTTTCCATTGCTTCACAACATTCTTCAAAAAATTTCAGCAGGGCAAGTATTGTGAGGTACTCCGAGCCGTGAAAACCACCGCAGTAGAGTACACGATTCTTGGTGTTGCCGATGTGCAGAACATCAATTCCTCTTCCGCACACGCTTTTTCCGGCAAAGCAATGCTTGATGAACTTGTACCTGTCGCAGAGCTCGTTTATGATTTCCTTGCGTGTTTTGTAATCGGGAAAAACATTATAATCGGGCATAACAAAATCCTTTCCTTTCGATAATTCAATCTTTAAAACGGAGGCATAATTATGGAGCTTTTTGAAAAAACTCTTGACAGCAAGAAAATTTTTGACGGCAGAGTTCTGCATATAGTCCTTGACGAAGTGGAGCTTCCTGACGGTAAAAGGTCAAAGAGGGAGGTTGTCAATCATCCGGGCGGAGTATGCGTTGCCGCTCTTGATGAAGACAATAATCTTTCTTTTGTAAAGCAGTTTCGCTATCCGTACAAGGAGGTTGTGCTTGAGCTTCCTGCCGGCAAGCTTGAAAAGGGTTCTACTCCGCTTGAAAACGGAAAGCGTGAGCTTCTTGAAGAAACGGGACTTGAGGGTTACTCCTACATTTCTCTCGGTCAGGTCTATCCGTCTCCCGGGTACACCTCGGAAATTATCCATCTTTATGCCTGTCGGGTAAAGTCACAGGGTGAGCAAAAGCTTGACGAGGGTGAATTTTTGAATGTTGAAAAAATCCCCCTCAACAAAGCCGTTGAAATGGTGCTTAACAATATGATTCCCGACTCCAAAACACAGATTGCCGTTTTAAAGACTGCCGCACTTTTGAAAAGCGGTAAAATTTAATTTAATCATAGGAAATATATATGCAGAATTTTACTGTTTCAGAACACGAAAAATTGAATACTGCCGTTGCTCTCGGATTTTTTGACGGACTTCACAAGGGACACCGAAGGGTTATTCTCTCGGCTGTTGAGCAGAAGAAAAACGGACTTTTGCCCGTGTGCTTTACATTTACTCAAAGCCCGAAGGAGGTTCTCGGAAAATCTTCTAAGGGTGCGCTTATGACAACGGAAGATAAGCTGAAAACGCTTGAAAGCCTGGGTATTGAACATACCTTCAGTCCAGACTTTAAAAAGCTGATGAATATGTCTGCAAAGGACTTTGTCGAGAAAATTATTTTCGGCAACCTCAACGCAAAATTTGTTGTCTGCGGTTTTAACTATCGTTTCGGAAAAAACGGAGAAGGCAATACCGAGTTGCTCAAAAAGCTTTGTGACGAGAACGGTACAAAGCTTAAAGTGATTGAGCCTGAGCGTGACGTGGCGATGTTGTTTCGTCAACACTTATCCGTCTGCTCGTAAGTGAGGGAAGCATTCGCCGTGCAAACAAGCTTTTGTGTTCGTATTTTGGCTTTTCTGCCGTGATCACTCACGGAAAAAGACTTGGCAGAGAACTCGGTACTCCGACAATCAATCAGAAACTTCCCGAAAATCTTGCCGTGCCGAAATACGGTGTTTATGCGTCTGCCGTTACGCTTGAAAACGGAAAGGTCTATTGCGGTGTGACTAATATCGGTGTAAAGCCGACAGTCGGCGGAACAAAGCTTTTGAGCGAAACATGGATGCCTGACTTCACGGCGGTGAAATATACGGTCAGACAGCCGATGTCCGTCTGCTTGATTTCATTCGTCCCGAAAAAAGTTTGACAATATCACTGAATTAAAAAAATGCCATAACCGACAATGCAGTTACGGCAAAAGAGATTTTTGATGAAATGTATAGATACGGAGTCTGAAGTAAGCGTAGTATTTATCTATGGTTGACATCGCAATTCCGGCTTGATACAATATGATACGAGAATACAAGGAAGTTTAAGGCGGTTAGCACTCCCGAAAGGGGGTGATATGCATGACTGAATCGGTTTTGCTGATAATTTTACTTATAGCACTCGCAGAAGTCATCAATAGCATAAAAATAATCGCCCGACAGCTCAAATATCGGACGATTATTTTATATTCGTTTTAAAACCTTGGGACTAACCGCTTTTAACGGTTTTCCTTGTGTTCTTATTATATATTATGCAAAAATCAATGTCAACATTCCATTTGAATTTTATATTGCTGAAAAATATTGAGCGGTGTCGGAAAGTTCCGTCACCGCTTTTTTTATTTGAATTCATCATTAAGAATTTCATCAAGGTTATTGACCATTGCTGTGACGATTTCGTATGAACCGCCGTCTGAGATTGACTTCATAAGAGCGTTTATGTTTTCTTCAAAATCCTTTGGCAAGAGGGTGCAATACTTTTTGCAGAGCTGAACCTGTCTTTTTTCACCGGGGTGTGTCTGACGGTTGAGTGCGAAGATAACATCAAAATAGCTTTCGAGAAAAGCGGTGATTCTGTGATTGACACTGACGATATCGCCACGCTCCTGAGCTTGTTTTTCCTTATTCTGAATCAGATGCCAGCCCATAACAGCAGTGTCAGCAGGAATACAGCACGGAACAGCGTAAAGAGGATTTCATTTCCGTGAAATTCCTTTACCCCGCAGCGGATATTACCTTTCGGACACGTATCAATACATTTCTGGCACTGGAAACAGTCGCCGGAGATCTCCACGTATCCATCGGATGGCAGTTCCACCGCTGACGGGCACTGTCTCGTGCAGGCGCTGCAGCCGCGGATGCAGTTTTCGCGTTTCCGGTGCAGAGTAAAGAACGGCAGGATCGGAAGCAGAGAAAAGACAGCTCCCATTGGGCACAGGAAATGGCAGAAAAAGCGCTCCTCAAAGAACATGCCGACCAGGATCAGCACCAGAAGAACAATGCCTGGAATATAAGAGGAAAGTCGGAAATTTCCCGCATGCAGCATGGAAAAGACATCCCACGGGCTTGTTCCTCTTGCTTTCTGATAAACTCCTGCAAAGCAGCAAAGAGCAATCAGAAGCAGAATGCCGTATTTGACCAGCGCCAGTTTTTTTGCCAGTTCCGGTTTGATGCGTATGGGCTTCTTTTTACGTTTCTTACAGATTATACCATAAATTGCATGCATTGCATCCCCCAGACTTCCAAAAGCGCATGCAAAACCGCAGAAAAATCTTCCGAATACGATCGTAAATGCACAGACAAGGAGCAGAGCCGACACAAACGCGGTCATCTCAATTTTTTCACCCTGTCCAAGCTGCGTAAAAATGTATTTCACTCCGTTAAATGCAGCGGTAAATACTGACGGAAGAAACAGGAAATATAAAAGCTGGATTCCGGCACGCAGGCAGGAAACGATCTGTTTTCTCTTCTTTGCCGGTAATGTGGATAGATCTAAATTTTTCATGTTATTTCTCCGCCTTTTCTATTGCTTCCTGCGCCGCATTTCTGATACCGGTGGAGCTGAATGTTGCTCCGCTGATCGTATCAACATCGGCGGACTGTGCCTCAATAATCTTTGGAATGATCGCCTCCGCGTTTGACAGATACGCACTGTCCTCGCCGTCGGCGGATGTGATGGCAAGATCAGTAATCTGGCCGCCCTCTACGGTTACTTCAACTGCAATGGTGCCGCCGAAGCCGTCAGCTTCACCGTCATACGTACCGTCCACGTACTGCCTTCTGCTTCTGCTGCTTCACTTGCGGCCGTATCCGCCGTGTTGGATGCAGCTGCTGCGGCCTGCAGATTTTCCTTCTGAAGCTGGGTCGTCTCAAGCTCTGCCGAGAGCCGCGCGATCTGATCCTCTTTGTCTCTTTTATCGAGTACGGTATTGTAGCCGATCAGAACAGCAGCAATGACAGCGACATTCAAAAAACGAACAATCAATTGTCTCATCTGTTTTCCCCTTTATTGCGTTACTTTCGCAGCATCCAGCGCATTCCGGCATGCCTCAAGAATGGCTTTTGAGGAGCAGGTTGCACGGGAAACGGTGTCGATGTTTTCAAGCGTTCCGGTTTCCAGAATCTGAGCGGAAACGCCTTTGATTTTGGAGGTTCCTTCGGATGCGCGGCGGATGTAGGAGGCATTCTGACTGTCTCCGTCACCGGTGATGTTGCTTAACGCTACGATTTTATCGTTTTCAATTGTTACCGTCACAGAAAGCTGATAAGCGGTAAAATCTTCATCTTCATCCGGCTCGCAGACGGCAATCGCTGTGTATTCGCCGTCCTGATAGATCTTTTGTTCCGGAGTTTCCGTCGGGGTTGGTGTTGGCGTCTCAGTTGGCTCCGGGATTTCGGTCGGGGTTGGTGTTTCCGTCGGTGTCGGGGTTGGATTTTTCTTTTCCTCAGTTACGCGTTCTGCCTCTTTTAAAGCTTCCTCGATTGCCGCAAGAATTCCCCTGGAGCTGTAGGTTGCGCCGGAAACGGTGTCAACTTCCAGTGTCTGGTTTTCACAACGTCCTTTGCTGTCTGTTTTGCGCGTTTTAAGAATGCTTCGTCATCTTCACTCTCGGTCACGAGAATTGCCTTGATCGTCTCATCCTGAATGACAACTGCCGTTGTAATGTCTCCCAGATAGCCCTCGCCGGTTCCGTAGTAAATGCCTTCCTCGTATGGGAATTTTCCTTCCGGAATCGTTGTGGTTCCGCCGCTGCTCGTTCCGTTATCCGGAACGGTCTCGCCGTTTGTTGCCTTCTTCGCATTTTCCAGCGCCTGTTTTACTGCGTTCTGGATGCCGCGGGAGCTGTACGTTGCGCCGGATACGAGATCCACATCGGTTTTCTGTCCGTCTACGATGCGGTCCGCTACGACTTTGGCACGGTTGAAGAATGTCTCGTCATCTTCGTTTTCCAGAATCAGTACCGCTTTTATCGTCTGATCCTGCAGGCTACCGCCACTTTGATGTCTCCCTGGAAACCGGCGGCCGTGCCGTAATAAATTCCGTCCTGATAAGGGAAACTTCCCTTGGATGCAGACGAATTGTTATTGTTCTGATTATTATTCTGGCTGTTGTTTCCGTTGTTTGTATTGCTCTGGCTTCCTCCGTTTGTACTGGAAGACCCGTTCACTGCCGCCTGACTTAAGGCACTCCGCACAGCTTCAATAATACCGCGGGAGCTGTATGTCGCGCCGGAGACCGTATCCACATTCGTACTCTGTGTTGAGATAATCGTCGAAATCAGAGAGGAAGCACTGGAAAGGTAGCTTGGCGTATCGCTGTTTTCCACAATATCAATCGAAGCAATTTTTCCGCCGCTGACAACAACGCAGACTTTCATTGTGCCGCCAAATCCTGTTCCGGTTCCGTAATACGTTCCATCCCGGTAGCAGCCGGTTCTTCGATTTTAGATACTGTAACGGTTCCGCCGGCAGAGGCTCCGCCGCCTGCCGCTCCTGATGCGGATGCCGGTTCTGAAGTGTCCTCCTGACCGGTCAGTGCATTTTTCACGGCTGCAAGGATACCTTTTGAACTGAAAGTTGCACCGGAAACCGTGTCCACATCCACACTCTGGGATGCGATGATACGGTCGATAACTCCCTTCGCACGGTTCAGGAAAGCTGCGTCCTCGCCGGGAGCGCTTACAATCGAGATCGACTGAATCGTTTTGTCTTTCAATACGACAGAGACTGTAATCGTACCGCCAAAACCTGTTCCGCTTCCTTCGTACGTTCCGTCCGCCAGCTCAAAGCTGCCGGAACCGACGGCTGCGACAAGTTCTGCTTCGGTATCGGTTGTCTTTTTGGTATCGTCCTTCTTTTTTGTATCATCTTTCTTTTCCGCTGCATCGGTATCCTGTTCCGGCTCCGGTGTCACCAGTGCCTCCGGCTGCTCTACGGCGTAAACCGGTGCAGTGTAGCCGTTCAGCGAAATACCGGCACAGGCTGCTACGATAACTGCCGCGAGAGCCGGTGCAAATGCTGTCAGTTTTTTCCATTTTCCCATGGTTATGTATCACCGTCTTTCTTGATAATGTTTGTCTCGTGATCGGATGTGAAATCGTCAGCAATTCCTTCGGTTACATACAGAACGCCGTCCTCATCCTCCAGAATGGTGTCAAATTCATCGCTGTGTGCACGCCAGTATTCGGCCGCCTTGTCCTTCCCCATGATGAAAAGAGAAGTAGAAAGGCCATCCGCCAGTGTTCCGTCAGCACTTACGATCGTCACCGACACCAGACCGTTATTTGCCGGATGACCGTCGATGGATCGATGATGTGATGATATTTCATGCCATCCTGTTCGAAATACCGCTCATAGCCGCCAGAAGTAATAACCGCCCGGTTGGCCGTCGAGAGAATGCGAGATAATCATCCTCTGCCTCCGGACTCTGCACGGCAACGCGCCATTTACTGCCGTCCGTTTTCGTGCCGACAACCTGAACGTTTCCGCCGAGGTTGATGAGCCCGCTCGTCACACCGCATTCCCGGTAAATATCGGCGATTCTGCCGGAGGTATAGCCCTTTGCGATTCCGCCGAAGTCAATTTTCATGCCGTCCTTGGCAAAGCTGATGGATGCGCTGTCCTTGTCGTATAGGATATCATTGGCATCGGTCAGCGGAAGGAGGCTTTCGATCGTCTCATCCGAAGGATCGTATAATTTCCGGTTGTAAAACCCCAGGCGTCCATGATCGGATAAATTGCGATGTCGAAAACGCCGTTTGTGCTGTCATACAGATCCAGCGAGCGTTCCAGCAGATAGGTGGTATCCTCCGATAAGGTTCCGCCGCCGTTTGCATTGATCTGCGCTACTTCACTCGTCTTCTCTCCGGTCGACAGAAGTGCATCCAGCCGCTCAATCTCCTGCTGCGCCTGATCCACCGCCGTTTCTGCATTCGGACCATAGGCAGTGACCGTCATGTACGTATCCATCGCAAAAATATCTCGGCTGCTCGATGCATCTGCGGCATCGGAGGAAGCTGTGGATGATGCGGATTTCTGCGTGGAATTCTCTTCCGAAGCGTCAGAACTGCTCGAATACTCCGAAACAGACGCCGGCTGTGTCTGACTTTCACTGCTCTCCGGCTGCGCTGCTGTCCCCGCACCGGAACATCCGCCGACCGTCATCACCATGGCAAGACAAAATGCTGCAACAATTTTCTTTTTCATAAATAAAACTCCATTTTTTCTTATGTTAGGAAATTCTAACTTTGGTATTATAACATTAACTCGTAACTTACGCTATGAATTACTTGATAAAAGTTTTTCAATTAGCGTTCTGCATCTGATAAATTTTCTCATTTTATGTACTCTAAATCAAGTGGATTTTACTGGAATTCAAGCACCGATATACAAAAAGCCCCCACAGCCGCATTGCTGCGGCCGCGGGGGCTTTTAGAAATAACATTTTCAGAAATTACATATGATCATGGCAGGTACGTGCAATTACGTCCATCTGCTGCTCTTTTGTCAGGTCGATGAATTTAACTGCATAGCCGGATACACGGATTGTGAAGTTTGCATACTCCGGTTTCTCCGGGTGCTCCATTGCGTCGATCAGTTTTTCGGTTCCGAATACGTTTACGTTCAGGTGATGTGCACCCTGCTCGAAGTATCCGTCCAGAACGTGTACCAGGTTCTCGGTACGCTCTTCGTCGTTGTGGCCGAGTGCGCCCGGGTTGATGGTCTGGGTGTTGGAGATTCCGTCCAGAGCGTCCTCATACGGCAGTTTTGCTACAGAGTTCAGGGAAGCAAGAAGTCCGCTCTTCTCTGCGCCGTAAGACGGGTTAGCTCCTGGAGACAGAGGCTCACCGGCTTTTCTTCCGTCCGGCAGAGAACCAGTTGCTTTACCATATACAACGTTGGAAGTAATGGTAAGGATAGAGGTTGTCGGCTCGGAATCACGATAGGTATGGCAGTATTTCAGTTTGTCCATGAAGGTACGAAGCAGCCATACAGCGATCTCGTCTGCTCTGTCATCGTCGTTGCCGTATCTTGGGAAGTCGCCGGTTGTCTCGAAGTCAACAGCCATTCCTTCTTCGTCACGGATAACTTTAACTTTAGCGTATTTGATTGCGCTTAAGGAGTCTACTACGTGAGAGAATCCTGCGATACCGGTTGCGAAGGTACGTCTTACATCGGTGTCAATCAGAGCCATCTCTGCTGCCTCATAGTAGTATTTGTCATGCATGTAATGGATCATGTTCAGAGTTCCAACGTACAGATGAGCCAGCCAGTCCATCATAACGTCGTATTTCTTCATAACCTCATCATAGTCCAGGTATTCGCCGGTGATCGGCTGATATTCCGGAGCAACCTGCTGTTTTGTCTTCTCGTCTTTACCGCCGTTGATAGCGTACAGAAGGCATTTTGCAAGGTTTGCACGAGCGCCGAAGAACTGGATCTCCTTACCGGTCTCGGTAGCAGATACACAGCAGCAGATGGAGTAATCATCGCCCCATACCGGACGCATTACATCATCGTTCTCATACTGGATGGAGCTTGTCTGTACAGAAATATGAGCTGCATATTTCTTGAAAGCTTCCGGAAGATTCTCAGAGTACAGAACAGTAAGGTTCGGCTCTGGGGACGGTCCCATGTTTTCCAGTGTATGCAGGAAACGGAAATCGTTCTTTGTAACGATAGAACGTCCGTCGATTCCCATACCGGCAACTTCCAGAGTAGCCCATACCGGGTCACCGGAGAACAGCTGATTGTAAGACGGAATTCTTGCGAATTTAACCATACGGAATTTCATTACCAGATGGTCGATCAGCTCCTGAGCTTCTTTCTCAGTCAGGATTCCTTTTTCAATATCTCTTTCGATGTAGATGTCAAGGAAAGTAGATACACGGCCAACGCTCATTGCAGCACCGTTCTGAGTTTTGATAGCTGCAAGGTATCCGAAGTACAGCCACTGAACAGCTTCTCTTGCGTTCTTAGCCGGCTCGGAAATGTCATAGCCATAGGACTGTGCCATAACTTTCATATCCTGCAGTGCTCTGACCTGGTCAGCGATCTCTTCTCTTAACTGGAAGTCACCACGACGCATTCCCTGACGATTTGTTGCAGCGAAGTCTGCTTTTTTGCGCTCGATCAGGTAATCAATACCGTACAGAGCGACACGACGATAGTCGCCTACGATACGGCCACGGCCATAGGTATCCGGCAGACCGGTCAGGATTTTATTATGACGGGCTTTCATCATCTCTGGTGTGTAGATGTCGAATACACCCTGGTTATGTGTTTTGTGATATTTAGTGAAAATTTCATGAAGCTTCTCGCTTGGTTTGTAGCCGTAAGTCTCGCAGGACTGCTCAGCCATTTTAATTCCACCATACGGCATAAATGCACGTTTCAGCGGTTTATCTGTCTGCAGACCAACAACCTGCTCCAGATCTTTCATGCTGTCATCGATATATGCTGCGCCGTAAGCTGTGATTCCGCTTACAACTTCTGTCTCCATATCCAGAACGCCGCCTTTTGCACGCTCTTCTTTCTGGAGTTCCTGCAGTTTGCCCCACAGACGGTCTGTAGCCTCTGTTGGTCCCTCCAGGAATTTCTCATCTCCGTCATATGGAGTATAGTTGTTCTGAATAAAGTCACGTACGTCGATGCCTTCTTTCCAGAGTCTTCCGGTAAAGCCATCCCACTGTTCAAATTCTCTCATTTGCTTTGTTCCTTTCTGGTGTTATTTTGTTTCGTCACGCTCCGGCATCTTCTTTGCACCGGGCATGAACACCTCCGCATGCATAATATAACAAATCTCTGCTTTCCGCGCAAGATATGCACTTGAAAAAATACAAGGAAAACCACAAAATCTTGTATTTTTATAAGAACAAAATCTACATGTGGCGCTTTTCTTTTATTCCCCGTATCCGATTTCATATATCTGCTCTGCAAAGTCACAAATAACATATGTTCCATCGGAAAATTCACTCTTCTGTACGCTTCCGTCCGCCGTCATACACTCGTGGCGTACCAGTTCCAGGAGTGCCGTTTTTTCATGCAGCTCCGTTACAACGCGGCATCTTTCTGTCATCTCTTCCAGACTGATTTTCTCCCCGTCAAATGCACCATCTGTATTCGGATATGCGCCGTCCCGTACAAGATACGGTGCACCGCCTGCAAGAAGCGCATACAGCATATAGTCCTCGTCTTTTGAAACATGGTCCATCATCCACGGCTCGATTACGCAGTCATGATACACAAGATTAAAGAGCGGCACCGGGATTCCTTTTTTCGGTGTCTCTGCCGGGCGCAGCATAAAGTCGTACGGCGCATAATGCAGAATACCAGATACGGAACGGCCCAGTCGCTGACCTCCTCGGAGCTTGAGAGAATCCCCTGTGATAGCAGCCAGGAGAAGCAGTTTCCGCGGTACGTATAGCAGTCTCTTCTCGTCATCACATGCTCCGGATTTGCGCACTCGTCGCCCTCGTTGCACGTAAACACATCGAGGTATGCACCGTCAAGCCGGATTCCGTTTTTCTTCAGCTCGGCAAAATTCCGTTTCACATAGAACGGTGCCTGCGTTGCACAGAGATAGCTCTGCGGTCCGCCCGCCCAGTAACTGTGTCCCGGTATCGTTCTATCCGGAAGGCGGCAGGCATAATTTTCATCGTAGCTCGGCGCTGCATGGTAATAATCGCGGTACTGGTCGTGAATACCGAATTTGTAGCCGAAATCATGCATCGTATCGACAAGCGATTTCATGTCTTCCCATCCGCCGGCCGCTTGGCATGCCGGTGTGTAGTCCGGATGCTGGTTGTCATACCCCGGTTCTGCCCAGCCGTCCAGATGAAGATAGACTTTCTCTACGCCGAGATCATGAATTTCGCGGATCTGCTGTTCGCGCACGGAAAACGGCACTACGCGGTTATTTTTCTCCGGATTCTGCGGATCGAAAAAGCCGGACTCCGGCTGCACAACCGTCTTGATTCCCGTATGAACAAAACACGTTCCCACAAGATCGTGAATGGACGGATTCTGTACTGCCTTTTCTTTCAAAGTGCGCAGATGGCCCTGTTCCCGTACATACTGACGGTATATTTTGCAGAGGTCGTTATAATCGCAGTCATTTAAAAACGTATAACGGAATACGCGGCGGTAATTCATTGTTCCAAGGCTTGGCTCCAGCCATGCCCCCACGCTGGTATACGGGCCGCCTGCCGGGTGCTCTGCCTGATAACCGGCGTTCCACGGTGTTGTACAGATCGCTGTATAGCCGCATCTTTCCTTCACCTGCCAAACCACGGCATATAGCCGCCGGAGGTCTCAAATCTGCCGTCAAACGAAAGCTTTCCAAGTTCCGTCTTCCAGGTATTCGGAATCAGAAGTCCCTGTCCCTCGGTAAGGAGTGTATACCAGTCATCGCGCCCGTTTGTAAACTCCATTGCCGTCGGCCACAGCACCTTTACCGGATGCAGTCCCTCATCGCAGAGCGGAATCCACTCCATCCAGAATGTTTCATCCACAGCTTCGATCCAGATAATCGTCTCGAAGGCATACTGTGTTCCCGCAAATCCCGCATAACGGCTCCGGATGCCGCATCCGACGCCGAAGGAATAGACCTCATGGGAAATCTCCTCTGCATCCAAGAAACGGTATGTTCCCTCTGCAAAAATCAGTTCCGGTGTCTTTTTCGGATCCGTATTCCAGACAACGCCGTCTTTTTCGATCCTAAGTCCCAGCGTCTCTTCATCGAGCATCACAGCAAGCGATCCGCTTTCTATTTTTTTCATCGTGTGATATTCCCCCTTTTTCTTTATCATATGCGTTCCAAACACCAGAAAGGCGCAGAGAACCCGTCCGCCTTTCTCTGCACGGTTCCGGATTTTCTGCGCCTTTTTCCACCTAACTTACATAATCTCTTCTTTTTCTACGACTTACCGTCTCTCCAGATTCTCTCCAGATCGTAGAACAGGCGGTTCTCCTCATCGAAGATGTGGATGACAACATCGCCGTAATCCATCAGAATCCAGTTTGCAGTCTGATAGCCTTCGATCTGTTTTGGATGTACGCCGGCCTTTCCGAGTACCTCCTCCACGTTGTCCTGCCATTGCCTGCACCTGGTTACGTTGCTTCCGCTGCGATCATGAAATATCTGCCAGGGTAGAAACATGGGTAATGTCCCAGAATGCCGGTACATCCCATTGCTTTTTTTATCTTCCAGTGCTTCCAGTGCAAGTTTTGCAGTCTGTTTTGCTTCGCTCATTTATACTTCCTCCTTTGCCGTCCGTTCCCGGTGCAGTGCCTCATAGAACTGATATGCCTGCTCCGTCATCGGTCCATCGTCTTCGGGTTTTCCGACAGATACGCCATACTGTCTTTTAAATTTCATACATGCATTCGTCGATATCGGTGAATGCCAGCTTCCGAGGCGGGTAAGATGAGGCGCCTTGTTTCGTGCCGGCTCGATATAATCTGCGATATAGATGATCTTCTCCAGCAATGTCATATCTTCTTTTCCTGTCGTATGCCAGGTGATGGCGCTTAAGATCTCCGGATCTTCCACCTTATACTTGTCCTTCGCCAGAAATGCACCGAGCTTGGCATGGATCAAAAACGGATTGTTCCGCTCAAACTCAGTGATTTCAATCTTATTTTTCTCACACATGGTGATTTTTTTCTTATTCGGAATGCATTTTGCACAGTCGTGAAGCAGTCCCGCGACACGGGCTTTTTCGAGATCCTCGCCCCATACCATCGCCATGGATGCTGCGGTAAACATCACACCGAGCGTGTGATGATAGCGGTCTTCATCGACTTCCTTCTGGAGTTTTTTGTCCAGTTTCCATAAATCGTACTGTTCCATCCTGCTCTTCCTCTAATCCTGATAGATTTTCTGCTCCTGAATGTAGGAAATCACAGAATCCGGCAGATAGTATTTCACGGATTTTCCTTCCCGGATCCATTCCCGCAGTTCGTGGGAAGAAACATCCAGATTCGGTGTGTCGAGTTTCAGAAAGGTACCGTGAAGTTTTTTTGCATTTCGTTCCATACAGGCCAGAAGCTCTTTCTCTTTTGCCCGATCCCTGGTCGCCACAAGGATCTTTGCCGCGGCGCAGATCCGCTCTGGATTTTTCCACTCATCAAAATAGAACAGGGAATCCGCTCCAATGATAAAGTAAAACTCCGTGCACGGATGTTCCTTCCGCATCGCCTCAAGCGTCCGATAACTGTAGGTATAGCCCTCATCTTTCATCTCTTTGGTGCAGAGCACAAAATGCGGATTGGATGCGATGGCACGGCGCACCATCTCGACACGCTGTGCATCCTTTGCCCGTCCCGCCCGGTTCCGCTTATGTGGCGGATTTCCGGCCGGAAGGAACCAGACTTCATCAAGCCCGAACTGCTCGTACGCCGCCTCGCCAAGGATCAGATGACCGATATGAATGGGATCGAATGTGCCTCCCATAATGCCAATTTTTCTGTTTTTCTTTTCCATACGTTTTCCTCAAAAAGCGCCGGAACTGCAGCGGTATGCTCCGGTCCCGGCGGTTCTTCCTGCGGATTATTTCGGAAGCTGAATTTTCTTTTTCTCTTTTTTGCCCTCTTTGTACAGCACGATCTTTTTGCCGATCACCTGTACGACCTGGGAATTGGTGCGTTCTGCCAGAACTTCTGCGATCTCTCTTGGATCATCGAGCAGTTCTGCAGTACATTGATTTTAATCAGTTCTCTCGCCTCAAGTGCCTCTGCTACAGCAGCGGTATGCTCCGGCGTGATGCTGCTTTTTCCTACCTGCAGGATCGGTTCCATGGTCATGGCAAGGCCTTTCAGGTATGCTCTCTGCTTGCTGGTCATACGTCTCCTCCTTCGTTATTTATTCGTTCTATTTATAATAATCAAATTCAAATCCATACATCTTGACGGTATCGCCTTCCTGGATGCCGGCCTGTTCGAGTTCGTCTAAGATACCGGTATCTTTTAAGAACCGCTGGAAGAAAGCAAAACCTTTCTCGGAATCCAGATTGGTGTAGCCGAGCATTTTCTCGATCTTCGGTCCCTCGATGATGAAGCGGTGCTCGTCCTCCGGGTCCTGCTCGACGGTGTACGGCAGGTTCTCGGCAAGAAGCATATCCTCCGGGAAGAATTCCTGCTCGAAGACCATACGCTCTTTCGGAAGCTCATCGAGTTTTTTCTGTACGGCATATAAAAGCTCTTTTAAGCCTTTTCCGCTGACGGCAGAAATCGGATAAACCGGGATCCTTTCGGCTCGAACTCTTTTTTCAGACGTTCCACCGGATCCTCTTCGCCCTCTTCTACATAGATCGCATCGGTCTTATTGGCCGCGATGATCTGCGGGCGTTTGCGATCTCCGGGTTATAGGCTTCGAGCTCTTTGTTGATCTTGTTGATATCATCCACCGGATCTCTTCCCTCGGTCGATGCAACGTCTACTACATGAATCATCACGCGGGTTCTCTCGATGTGGCGCAGGAATTCATGGCCGAGGCCGACTCCTTCCGATGCACCTCGATCAGTCCCGGGATATCTGCGATAACAAATCCGCTGCAGCCCTCAAGGTCTACGACACCGAGGTTCGGGGAAAGCGTGGTAAAGTGATAATTTGCGATTTTCGGTTCTGCATTTGTCACACGGGAAAGAAGTGTCGATTTTCCAACATTCGGGAACCCGACGAGTCCGACGTCCGCGATGACTTTCAGTTCCATTCTTACTTCCAGCTCCTGTGCCGGCTGGCCTGGCTGGGCGTATTTCGGAACCTGCATGGTAGCGGTTGCGTAATGCATATTTCCGTTTCCGCCTTTTCCGCCTTTTAATACAACCTGACGGCGGTTTTCACCGGACATATCTGCGATGACTTTTCCGCTCGCAGCGTCCATAATGACGGTTCCTTCCGGTACTTTCAGGACAATATCTGCGCCGTTTCCGCCATGGCATCTGCGTTTTCCGCCCGGCTCGCCGTCGGTAGCAGAAAACTTCTTCTGTGGCGGTAATCAACCAGTGTATTCAGTCCTTCGTCAACTTCAAAAATAACGTCTCCGCCTTTGCCGCCATCGCCGCCGTCCGGCCCGCCGTTCGGTACAAAAAGCTCTCTGCGGAAACTGACATGTCCGTCTCCGCCCTTACCGGAGCGGATCAGAATTTTTGCTCTGTCTGCAAACATGGTATTCTCCTGTCTTGTTTTATCTAAATCCCAATCGGTCTGCTGGACCTTTAATTATTATTAACAAAAACGCTTCAAACCTCTTAAGATTTGAAGCCGCACCTTTGTCTTACTCTTCTGTTGCTACCGGATATACGGAAACCTGTTTTTTGTCACGTCCTTTTCTTTCGAAAGCTACGCGTCCGTCAACCATAGCGAATAAGGTATCGTCTTTTCCGATTCCTACGTTCACGCCTGGATGAATCTTGGTTCCACGCTGTCTGTAAAGAATGTTTCCAGCCTTTACAACCTGTCCGTCAGCTCTTTTTGCTCCTAATCTCTTGGACTCGGAATCTCTACCGTTCTTGGTAGAACCAACTCCTTTTTTATGAGCGAAAATCTGAAGGTTCATATTTAACATGGTATTACACCTCCTTGAATGCGATCTCTAAGTATTGTGCTCCATAATCGCGGCGGATACTTTCGAGGCCCAGCAAAAGTGATTTTACAAGAAGTGCGGTACTTTCAGAATACCCATTCGGGAATGAAAAATACACGTATCCATCTCCAGCCTCACTTATAATCAGATCCTCTGTCAATGTTTCCACGGAATTTACGGTGTTTACAATCAATGCGGAGACAGCGGCACAGATGATATCCTGCCCTTCCTCTGCATAGCCTGCATGACCGTTTGACTCCACGGAGATGTACTCGCCGTCAGACTCTGTTACGGTTATACAAATCATAAGACTTAAGCGTTGATTTTTTCAATCTTCACTTCAGTGTACTGCTGTCTGTGACCGTTTTTCTTATGATAACCAGTTTTTCTCTTATACTTGTAAACGATAACTTTTTTGCCTTTACCGTTTCCAACTACAGATGCGGTTACGGATGCATTTTTAACGTCCTCGCCAACTTTCAGTCCGTCATTGCTTACTGCAAGTACCTGATCAAAAGTTACGGTTTCTCCAGCTTCAACGCCAAGTTTCTCTACTCGGATAACATCGCCTTCAGCTACCTTGTACTGTTTACCACCTGTTGCAATAATTGCGTACATATGGCACCTCCCTATCAATTACTCGCCAGATTCGGTGGTCTTTCGACTCTTTTACCTCTCTGTGCGGCATACTTCTACAATATATCATCACGTCTGCTGTTTGTCAATAGTATTTTTCAGGAAATTGCAGATTTTTTTCACATGCAATTGCCAGTGCGGCCAGGTCCGATGTGGCAGGCAACGCTTAAGGACAGTGGATGCGCATCGACTTCAAAATCCGGGAAGGCTTCTTTTACTTCGACAATCCATCCATCGATTACTTCTTTGTCGTTTGCGGTATAGGCAATGTGAAGTCCCATGATGCCGGCTGCACGTTCTTTTTGCGAAGCGTTTGTCCATATCTTTTTTCATAGCCTTGATCATGCTTTCTTTGCCTGTTTCACACCGCGCGCTTTTTCAAACGCGTCAAGCTTCTCTCCCTGGATCGTCAGCACCGGTTTGATATTTAAAACGGTTCCGATCATGGCTGCTGCCGGCGTAACGCGGCCGCCTTTTTCAGGTTATTTTAACGTATCTACCATAATATAGATACTTGCATCCAGCGCATCCTCTTCCAGAATTGCTTTGATGTCTTTTGCTGCCACGCCGCGGTTTGCCATTTTCTTTGCATCCAGAACAGACTGCTGCTGCGTAACGGAGATTCTCTGGTTGTTGACAACCTGCACTTTTCCTTCGTAGTCCTCGGACAGCACGGTCGCTGTATCACAGGAGGTGGAAAGGCCGCTTGACATCGGAATGTAAACAATGTCATCGTACTCTTCGAGAATTTTGTTCCAGAAATCCATCAGATCTCCCGGAGACGGCTGAGATGTGGAAACAGCCGCATCCTCTGCCAGAATCTCGTAAAACTGTTCCTGTGTCAGGTCGATATCCTCAAACTGGATTTTTCCGCGCATGAAGAAAGGCATCGGAAGGACAAAAACGCCCAGCTCTTTCGCCTGACTCTGTGTAATACCGCTGTTGCTGTCGGTAGCAATAGCTGTTCTTGCCATAGTTCTTATTCCTGCTGTCTCTTTTTAGAGAAACAGCTTTTCCTTTCTGTAATATCGTGTAACGCTTGATTTGCTGTTATTCTATCATAAATCGTACCTGTTTTCTACCCGGCTTGGACATTTCTGCAAAATTGCCCAAACTGCTTTTGATTCTTTTTACATCATACCAATACCAAGGAAAAACAGTCCGCCAAGGATCAGCAGAATGGTCGGAATTACGATTTTTGCAATGGTCTTTTTTCTTCTCTCCTTCGGGAAAAATCCTTCGCTTTTTGTCTGCTGGTACATCAGAAGACGGCTTCCCATATAAAGACCGATCGGCATCAGCGCCGCTTCGATCAGATACATGCCGATGTACGTTTCCGTTGCGTATCCGCTGCCTGCTGCTGCGTTCCCCTGCGAGAACATATAGAGGAAGCTTGCCGCAATGCTCGCCACAATCGTCGATGCGTTGTGGACGAAATGGAACAGCGAGCTGTAAAACATGTTGTCGGTCTTCATCCGCACATACGAGAGAACGATTCCCATCATCATCATCGGAAGAAAACGGACGATGCTCATGTGGAAAGCGCCAAAATAAACGCCCATCAGAAGCAGCATCACCCATTTCTTTTTGATTCCGCGCAGGCTGTACTGCAGAAGACCGCGGTGCAGTGCTTCTTCACAGATGGCCGGTGTCAGCGCAACGACAAGCAGCTCGCCGAAACAGGAAAGGCCCGCCATACTGCTGTCCATGGATTCCGAGAGGCTTGCGTATTCCTGCGGGAAAATCCATTCCATCAGAAGGAAAGGGCAAGCACACCGCGTACGTCACATACCACATCAGAATGGTTCCGAGGATTCCGGCTCCATCCGGCTTTTTTAATGGGAACACTTCTTTTAACGGAATATGAAGTGCCCGTACGACGAGAATGGATCCGATCAGGAATACAATGATCTCGTCCAGCGCATTTCCATACATCCCTCCTGCAAGAACCAGCGGGATTCCAGCGAGATTAAAAAGAACCATCAGAAAGGCAAACACCAGCAGGCCCTGCCATGGTTTCAGTATCTTTTCTTTTTCCGCCGGATGCGGCCGTTTTGCCGGCATCTGGTTTCGAAAGGGTTCGTAAAGATATGGGGTATCATTTTCATTGAGGTGAATCGGTTTCTTTTGTGGTTCCATATTCATTCCTCCTTTGTAAGGTCACTGTCATTTCATCTGTTCTGCCAGCGGCCGGCGGATTTTCTTTCTCGTCAGTTCCACGAGATGAAGCGCCGTCATATCCACAACTTTGGTCGGAACGGGATCTTCCCGCACAAGACCCTGCAGGAAGCCGAGAAGGCGCTCCTCCTGCTCTTTTTCCGGCATGTTGATAAAGTCAACCAGGATCAGACCGGAAATCCCGCGCAGGCGGATCTGGCGGGCGATTTCGCGGGCTGCCTCCTGGTTTACGCTGTACAGAAACGTATTTTTCCGTCCGCCGAGCTGCTTTCCGCTGTTCACATCGATCGCGGTCAGCGCTTCGGTCGGTTCGATCACGAGGAATCCGCCGGAAGGCAGATCCACACGTTTGTCGAGTGCCTGTTTTACGTGATTTTCGAGATTTTCTTTCTTTGTCAGTGTGGTAAGCTGATCCTCATACCAGGTCAGGCGGCAGTCGTGAAAATCATGGCGCTCCAGATATTCTCTGCAGATCTCATACGTTTCTCTGTCATCTGTCACAAGTTCTGAAACTGACGGTGCATACCGTTTGACGAGCTCCGGCACGGCATCTGACGCCCGATACAGGCAGGAGTACAGGCTCCGCATCGTTCCATACTGGACAATCCGCGCGAGTTTTTCGGACAGCTCGAGATATTCCTGCCGGATCTCTTCTTCCGAAGCATCAGCGGATGCGGTGCGGAAGATCACGCCAAACGGAAGCTTCCGCCGGAAAGCTCTGGAAACATCCGGCTTCCCAGTTCTTTTAACCGTTTTTTCTGCTCCGGCAGAAGCGTCCCGAGCATGAGATTTCCGGCTTTCCATAATAGAGCGCCAGGGCACTTCCCGAAAGAGAAAGTTCTGCTGTCGCCGACGGAAGCTTCGTTTTCTGCGCTTCCCGCTGGATCTGCACGACAATTTCATCTCCGACATGCAGTTCCGTTCCCGGTGCTTTTTTCAGAAGATACCTTCTTTTACACGGGACAGATCAAGAAAACAGCTCTGCTGCTCCGCAAACGAGACAAATGCCCCGCGGATCCCGGGCGCCAGTTTTTCCACCCGGCCGACATAGATATTGCCAAGCAGCGTTTCCTTCTCCCTGCAGAGGGCCGTCAGTTCGACCGGTTTTTCTCCTTCCACCAGCGTGTGTACCAGGTAATCTTTTCCCTCCCACGGCAGATGGGCAATGACAACTCGTTTACTCAACTTCTTCTCCTAATGCTTCCAGCGGAACCAGCTTTCGCTCTTCTTCCGTTCCGATGTCTGCGTAAACTTCCTCGCGCAGAATCGTGTATGCAAACGGCGGCAGTTCAACCCGCACCATTTGCAGAACGCTTCCATCACGAGCTCCGGTTTCAGGTTCGAAACACTTCCGGTGGAGAGCTGCATCCAGACACCACTTTTCTTTGCTTTCATATCGTAAATCCATGGGCGGATATCGGTCAGCTTTTCGCTTCGTTTTGTCTTTCGCATGATCTCAATCTGCGGAAGTGCAAAAAACACCGGTACTTTCGTTTCCAGATCAATCTCCGGCATTTTTCCCTCGCGGAACTGCACGAGATAATCGGCTCCTGCTACGAGAGACATTGCCTTGCTTGCTTTTCCATCCGGCACATGGCGGGCGGAAAGCACTTCCATTCCCTCAACCATCGTCGCATTCAGACGTTTTACAATCTCGTCGGTTTTCATATCTTCCGCGAGCACCATATCGAAATATTCACCGGTGCTGCTGATGCCGACACCGAGCGGAGAAGCAAACGACAGCAGCATGTGCGGGCTGAAGCCCTCGGAATAAGCGATCGGAAGTTCTGCACGGCGGATTGCTTTCTGGAAGTAACGCATCACATCCAGATGACCCACAAATTTCATCACACCTGTTTTGGCAAACTTAATTCTGATTTTCATAGCAGACACCTCCTCCGAATGATTTTGCTCCGCAGCCGGAACACTGCATCTTACAGTTCGGGGTAACGGTTTCTTTCTGTGCCCGCTCCCATTCGCGGATCAGGAATTTTTTCGTCACGCCGATATCAAGGAAATCCCACGGAAGGATCTCATCGGTGCTGCGCTCACGGCAGGCATAGAACGAAACGTCAATGCCGGTCTCTGCAAACGCTTCTTCCCAGGCATCTTTCCGGAAATACTCGGACCAGGCATCGAAAATAGCACCTTTTCTGTACGCTTTTTCAATAACTTCGGCACATTTCCGGTCACCGCGTGCAAGGAATCCCTCCAGAAGGGAAATATCTGCCTCATGATAAATGTAACGGATGCTCTTCTGATTCAGCTGTGCGCGGACCTCTGCCTTTACAATCGCCGCTTTGTCAAGAAACTCCCTCTCCGTGTTCATCGGTGCCCACTGGAACGGGGTGAACGGCTTCGGGATAAAGAACGAGGAGCTTGCCGTAATCTGGCATTTTCCGTTTCTCTGGTCTTTCGGAATCTCATAGTAACGCTCTGCGATCTTTTCCGCCAGATGCGCAATTCCTTTGATATCATCCTCGGTCTCGGTCGGAAGGCCCAGCATGAAATACAGTTTTACTTTATTCCAGCCGCCCTCAAACGCTTTTCCGGCTCCGTCGAGAATGACTTCCTCGGTCAGACCTTTATTAATAACATTCCGCATCCGCTGGCTTCCCGCCTCCGGTGCGAAGGTCAGGCTGCTCTTTTTGATATCCTGTACCTTGCTCATGACATCGAGGGAAAATGCGTCGATTCGAAGAGACGGAAGGGAAATATTGACACCTTTTTTCCGGGCAGCTGTCGATCAGATAGTTGACAAGCTCCGGGAAGATGGCTGTAATCACTCGAGCTCAAAGAACTCAACGAAATCTCATCGTGGCCGGTATTGCGCAGCATATGGGTCGCAAGTTCTTTTAACTTCTCCACATCGCGCTCTCTTGTCGGACGGTACACCATACCCGCCTGGCAAAAACGGCAGCCGCGGATACAGCCGCGCTGGATCTCCAGAACGACACGGTCCTGTGTTGCTTGATAAACGGCACGACCGGTTTCTCCGGATACGTTGCTCGGTCATATCCATGACGAGCTGTTTTTGATCTTTTCCGGTGCTTCCGGAATGGACGGCGTAAAGGCCGCGATCGTTCCGTCCTCGTGGTACGTTACTTCATAAAACTGCGGTACGTAAATACCAGGGATCCGGCATGCCTTTTTCAGGAAATCCTGACGGGTTCCGCCGTTCTTTTTATTTTCCAGATACGTGTCAAAAAGCTTGTCGTACACAACCTCGCCCTCTCCGATGTAAAACAGATCGAAGAACGGAGCGATCGGCTCCGGATTGTACGTACACGGGCCGCCGCCGATAACGATCGGGTCCTCGTCGGTACGCTCCACCGCATGCAGCGGGATTCCGGCAAGGTCGAGCGCCTGCAGAACGTTCGTATAACACATCTCATACTGCAGGGTGATAAACAGGAAATCCTCGTTTTTCACCGGCTCCTGGGATTCCAGGCCGAACAGCGGAATGCTCTGTTCCCGCATCACGCGGTCCAGATCCGGCCATGGGGAATAGACACGCTCACACCACATGTCCTCACGTTTGTTAAACATATCGTACAGGATCTGGATGCCAAGGTGGGACATACCGATCTCATACACATCCGGGAACAGGAATGCGCCGCGCAGGGCTACTTTCTCTTTGTCTTTTACGACACTGTTGAATTCATTTCCAATGTATCGCGCAGGCTGCTCAATCTGGAGCAGCACTTCTTCTGGCAATGCTAATTTTCTCATGCAATTCTCTCACTTGTTCTTATTTTTATTTGTCCAGATACGCCGCAAGCAGTTCCAGCGTATTCTTCACGCCGTCCACATGGCTTCTCTCATATCCATGGGATGCGTACACACCGGCGCGATCAGGGCATGGCGTGCGTCTGCGCCGCCGCGGAGCGTTGCCTCCACGTCAGAGCCGTAGTGCGGGTAAACATCCGCCGCATAGTCGATTCCGTTTGCTTTTGCCGCCGCAATCAGCTCACCGGTAAAATCGTAGCTGTAAGGGCCGCCGCTGTCTTTGACGCAGATGGATACCTGATGCTCTTTACACTCCAGTCCGTCGCCGACACAGCCATATCAACAGAAAGGATATCCGTCACACCCTCCGGCACGGAAGCAGATCCGCCGTGGCCGACTTCTTCGTACACGGTGATGTGCTGATAAACCGGACGGGACGGTGTGATATTTTCTTCTTTTAAATACTTCGCATAGCCGAGCAGGATTGCAACGCTCAGTTTATCATCGAGAAAACGGCTCTTGATGTATCCCTTCTCGGTGATGCGGGTTCTCGTCTCAAAGCAGACGATATCACCGGTCTCGATGCCGAGCGCTTTTGTCTCCTCTTTGGAGAAGACCATCTCATCCAGAACGACCTCCATATTGTCGTAGGTGCGGTCCTGCTGGTCGTAGGAACCGTTGACATGGATCGACGGGTTGTTCATCTGGAAGCAGCCCTCGTACCGTTTTCCGTCTCTTGTGATGACAACGCAGTTTCCGTCTCCGCATTGTTCGGATTCATACCGCCGAGCGCGGTGAGACGAAGACGGCCGTTTCCTTTCACTTCCGCTACCATGCCGCCGAGCGTATCGGTATGTGTCTCCACAAGGACACCGCCGTTTCCTTCACAGCCTTTGGCAAGCTGCACCAGAAGGCCGCCCTTTGTGGTGGATCACCGGCGCATAGCCCATCGCTTCGTAACTCTGCTTTCAGCCATGCAATGGCATTCTTTCGTGTAGCCGGTCGGGCTGTCGATGGAGAGCAGTTTTTTCAGTTTCTCTGTT
>ENA-OQIM01000156-OQIM01000156.1-human-gut-metagenome-genome-assembly--contig:-NODE-156-length-23189-cov-1.553031_pt1 | contig 23189 bp, 21 predicted proteins | sample MGYA00242579_ERZ504744 | MGnify/ENA primary metagenome ERZ504744 (study PRJEB26092, sample SAMD00036441) | human gut metagenome | host: Homo sapiens | study: EMG produced TPA metagenomics assembly of...
TATTCTTGTCAAGTATATTCAAATGCTATTTCAAATCCCTTTAATGGCTTCAATATAGACTTCAGGAAAATACGAGGATTGTCATACAATGTTTTTTCTGGATTGGACCAACGTATCTGATTGGACGGAGTAAAGAAAGGTAATCCATCGCCTGCAGCAGAAATACCTTCCGGCATATTGCCTTCCGGATAGAAAGAAGCAAGACGAGTACTGTAAACAGCGCCCAAAGCAGACTTTGGCTCCATTCTTTTACTATGTGCATAGCTAAAAGTGGCTTCCTGAGTAAACCATTTTGTAACATTGGCAGATATAAATCCACTGACATTCATTCGTCTGTATTTATCCTTGTCAGTAATCAGCACACCGTCATTATCAATAAATCCGGCAGAAAGACGATAACGGAGCTTATCAGTACCACCTGTCATTGATATATTATGTGTATGCTGGAAACTAGTCTCAAGCATGTTCTTCACCAAGTCCTTTTCATTCATATAATAAACAGCCCCATCCGTATCTTTAAAGATACCATCGCCGACAGTAGGAATAGAAGACGGATTATTACGATATTGCTCCAAATATCCCATCCATTTGCTTACACTAGGCGAACCCATTGTCCAGAATTGATCTCCGGCTGCATCAGAATAGGCCTGCAAATATTCCATCAACGGTGCCTGTTCTGGCAAATTCATGGCAGTTGCAAAGGCAAAGTTATTATTATAATTCAGTTGGAAAGAAGTTTCTCCTTTCGGACGTTTGGTAGTAACCAAAATTACACCACCGGCAGCACGGGCACCATAAATGGCAGCTGAAGCAGCATCTTTCAACACTGTAACCGTTTCAATATCCTCAGGATTAACATATCCAAGTCTCCTTCCACATTGTCAATCAAAATCAAAGGCTTGATAGCACTACCATAAGAACCATCATCATTTTTAATACCTACAGAATAAGCGCCACGAATCTGGAATGACTTACTTTTACCTGGAGCATTGCCATCACTAGACACAAACAAGCCAGGAACCGTACCTTGCAATGCATCAGCAGCTTGTGACAAAGGACGATTGCCTATCACTTCATCCATCTTGACCGAGGCAACGGCTCCTGTCAGGTTTGCTTTTTTCTGCGAACCGTATCCCACTACCACCACTCATCTAAGTTTCAGTGTCCTCACGTAATACCACCTGAATAGTTTTTGTATCACGTACAGTTACCTCTTGAGATTTATAACCAATATAACTGATTTGTAACTTCACAGGAAATTCAGAAACTTCTAAAGAAAATTTCCATCAAAATCTTGTGATACACCCGTTAGTAGATCCCATTACCACAACAGAAGCACCAATAACTGGTTCTTTTGCCACATCCATAACCAATCCGGTAATTGCATTTTGTCTTGATTGCTGGGGTTTATAAACAGAAATATGCTCCCCTTCCACTTTATAACGGATATTTTTCCCTACAAACAACATCTCAAGCACCTCTTCCACACTTTTATTTTTAACATCAATAGATACTTTCTCATTCATATTAATATCATTATTACGAACAAGGAAAGAGTAGCCGGTCTGTTTTTCAATCTCATAAAAACCCGACTCAAGCCACTGAACGCTGTTGTATAGAAAGTTTTGCCTCCTGAATAGCAATGCGGCCATAGTGACATTTCCCCATAGTAGAAATGAAACTATCCATACAAGAGAGAGGTAATGCCCCCTACGAACTTACAAAAGTTTTTTTTCATACTTAGAATTTTTAGTTAACAATTATTTAAGCATGTACTTTTCACAGTACTTTTTATCTATCAGTTACCGGTCTGTAATAACTATTGTTTTTCCTTTCTTTCTCCACATAAACTTATTATCCACATCTAAATAAGAAAGAATTTCATCCAAAGTCAGATTCGTATCTATACTTCCTGAAAAATATTCAGTATACACTTTCCGAGACTGCACAAGTATCTGTACATCATATTTTTTCCCGATTGTTTTCAAAATATCAAATAACTTTTCATTAACAAATACCAGTCTTCCTGTAGTCCATGCTGCTTGAGATACCGCATCTATCTTTCTCATAGACAATACCTTATCATTTTTATTATAAACAGCTTGCTCATCAGGAGAAAGAAGAATATTCTTTTTAGCATCTGAAGTAGTGTAAACATTCACACTACCTTCCACAAGGCTCACTTTTATTTCCGCATCATCAGGATAAGAAGCCACATTAAATGTTGTACCTAATACTTTTATATTCAATTCCCCCGTATGAACAATAAAAGGCTTGAGCATATTTCTAGAAACTTTGAAATAAGCCTCACCTGAAAGAAAAACTTTCCGGTCAGTCCGCTGCTGCAAAGAAACATCATACTTTAAAACCGTCCCCCCATTCAGAAAAACAATGGTACTATCAGGCAATAATAATTTCGAACTGGCCCCCTGGGGAACCTCAATCTGACAATAAGAAGGAGTAAGAACTTCTGGACTAGACGAATGATATAAATAAAAGAATGTTATACTACAACCAATCAGTAAAGTCCATATAGCAACGCTTCTCCAAAACGCTTATTTTACGGAAAAAAGAATGTTTACGAGAAGAATAGAAATTCAATGTATCACACAATTGCTCAAAGTTTTGCTCTTTCCTGCGTGCAAACCAAGAAGAGGATGCCAATGCATAAGAACGGGCTATTTCACGATATTTTTCGCGACAAGCATTCTCTCTTTTCAGTAATATAGTTAGTTTCTGCATATCTTCAGACGAGATTTCGCCTTTCAGATAATCCAGCATTATTCGTTCAAATTCATCTATTTGGCTGTTCATTTTATATCTTTGGAATTATCTACTATAGATAATACACAAGCAACAGACAAAACATTTAAGCCAAAAACAGATTTTTTTCATTCTTTTTTTAGAAAAGAAAAATAATAGAATCCCTACTCTAGATCCCACCTTTTCTCTTATTTTATCCATGGCATTTTTTACATGTACTCTGACTGTATTGACTGAAATATTATTTTTTATCTGCAATCTCTTGAGGAGTCAGATTGGAATAAAGATATTGCTCAAAAATGAACCTGCATTTATCAGGCAAGGAAGACACTATATTTTGGACTGATTTTTCCAAATCAGCTAATTCCATTTCTTGCAAAGGCGAACACTCGGAAGCACAAAATTCTTCTTGATACTCAAGTAATGCTTCACGGTATTCATCTATAATTCTTTCACGGCTGTGAAGCGAACGGAGGTAATTCAAACACCCGTTCTGAATAGCACGTATCAAATAAGCATGAATAGGAAAAGATAACTCACCACGCCTATACCATATTTTAGCAAAAGTTTCATTAACTATATCTTGCGCTTCCACAGGGTTAAAGATATAAGAATTAGCACAAGCACAGAGATAGACAAAATAGCTATTATATAAAACCTCAAAAGCTTTTTCTTCTCCTTTGTTTATTCTTTCAATCAAATCTTTATCTACTATACTTGCATCCATCTTTATTAAGACTATTAATATTGCAAATATAGCATTTCTTAAAAACATCATGCCAATAAAACTATTTCTTATTAAAAAACTCTAGTAATAATCAACTGAAAAAAGAAATAAGTTCCAGCTCATAATCTGAAGAATAATACCTAACTTTGTTTCCGACGAAAATCAAACCCTAAATAAAATGAACAAAAAGCTATTATTCTCCCTGTTACTGGCAGGAACAGCTTTCACCGGACATGCCGATGAGGCTAGATTACTCCGTTTTCCCGCTACCAATGGCTCCGACATTGTCTTTTCTTACGCCGGAGATCTGTACAAAGCACCTTTGAATGGAGGAGAAGCACAAAAGCTGACTTCCCATATCGGTTATGAAATGTTCGCACGTTTTTCTCCGGATGGAAAATCAATTGCTTTCACCGGTCAATATGACGGTAACACTGAAGTATATCTGATTCCAACTGACGGAGGCGAACCCCCAACGACTTACCTACACAGCAACAAACAACCGGGATGACTTAGGAGATCGAATGGGTCCCAATAACATAGTAATGACTTGGACGCCGGATGGAAAAAACATAGTCTACCGCAATCGTATCAGTGACGGTTTTGATGGCAAACTATGGAGCATATCGAAAAACGGAGGAATGCCCGAAGTGATTCCATTACCCGAAGGAGGTTTTTGCAGCTATTCTCCCGATGGAAAAAGCTGGCTTACAACCGGGTTATGCGAGAATTCCGTAATTGGAAATATTATCGCGGTGGCATGGCAGATGACATTTGGATTTATGATCCGGCTGCTAAGAAAGTAGAGAATATCACCAATAATATTGCACAAGATATTATCCCTATGTGGATAGGAGAGGAAATCTACTTTATTTCCGATCGGGATCGCACCATGAATATCTTTGTTTATAATATCCGGACCAAACAAACTGAAAAAGTAACTAACTATACGGATTATGATGTAAAATTCCCCAGCAGTAACGGACAAATTATTGTCTATGAACATGGAGGATACCTCTATAAACTGGATCCTAAAACGCGCAAATCAGAAAAAATCTCCATCACGCTGACTTCAGACAATATCTATGCCCGAAAAGAAATGAAACGGGTAGCAGATAACCTGACTGCCGCCAGCCTTTCACCGGATGGCCACCGTCTGGTAGTAACTGCTCGCGGAGAAGTATTCGATATCCCTGCCGAAAAAGGGGTAACCCGTGATATCACCCGCACCCCGGGAGCCAATGAACGGGAAGGAGAATGGAGTCCGAACGGTAAACAAATAGCCTATATCAGTGACCGTACCGGTGAAACTGAAATCTGGCTACAATCTGTCGAAGGGGGTGATCCCATCCAACTGACCCAAAACAATGATAACTTATATCCGCCAACTGAATGTGGAGCCCGGACAGCAAGAAAATACTTTATACCGACCGTAAAAACCGTATCGTAGAAGTTGATATTGCCTCAAAAGCGAAACGGACTGTCATGCAGAATCCGGAAGGAGAGTTCTATGAAGTGAACTATTCACCAGACAGCCAATGGATTACCTATACTAAATCCGGAGCTAATAACATGAGTGTCATTTATGTATACCATCTGACTTCAGGTAAGGAATATCCGGTGACCGAAAAATGGTACAGTTCTTCTTCACCTGTCTTCAGCACGGATGGAAAATACCTCATATTCAGTTCCGAAAGAGATTTTAATCCCATCTACAGCCAGACAGAATGGAATCATGCCTATAATCGTATGGGAGGAGTCTATATGGCCATGCTCGCCAATGACACACCGTCACCTTTATTACCTTCGGATGAAATGGTCAGCATAGAACAACAGACTACCGATGCGGCCAATAAAAAACCGGAAGCCACAAATAATACAGTTAAAATAGATCCGGAAGGCTTGCCCGGAAGACTGATTAAATTGCCTTTACAAGCAGGTAACTACGATAATTTCTATTCAGACGGTAAAAAAGTGTGGTATGCCAGTGGTAGAAATACCAAAGTATATGATTTGGCTAAACAAAAAGAAGAAATCGTAGCCGAAGGAGCATATATGGATGTAGCTGCCAATCATAAGAAAGCATTGTTCTTTAAAGGAAATAATCTGTATATCTGTGATTTTCCATGCACTAAAGCCTCATTGGAAGAGAATATTAACTTAAGCGATATGGTTGCTCCCATTGATTACAGTCAAGAATGGGCTCAGATATTCGATGAAACATGGCGGGCTTTCCGTGACGGATTCTATCTGGAAAATATGCATGGAGTAGACTGGAATGCGATTAAAGAAAAATATGCTGTATTAGTTCCTCATGCAAAAACCCGTCTGGACTTGAACTATATCATCGGTGAGATGATTGCCGAGCTGGCTTGCGGACACGCTTATGTGAATCCGGGTGAAATAAAAGGTCCCGAACGTATTCCAATGGGATTACTGGGAGCTGAACTGAGTCGTGACAAGAGTGGCTTCTACCGTATTGACAAAATCCTACCGGGTGCAATTTACAGTCAGAAACTGCGTTCTCCCCTTACAGAACCGGGTATCGGAGTAAAAGAAGGAGATTATATCACAGCTATTGATGGCATCTCAACAGCTACTGTTGATAACATTTACAGTCTGCTGGCAGGCAAAGCCAATGTATTGACTGAACTAAGCATAAACCGTACCGCATCAAGTAAAGGAGTACGTAAAGTGGTCATTAAACCATTAGACAATGAATACCCATTGTATCATTATAACTGGGTACAGAATAATATCAAAAAAGTGGAAGAAGCAACTAATGGTCGTGTAGGTTACGTCTATATTCCGATATGGGACCGGACGGTCTGAATGAATTCGCCCGCTACTTCTATCCCCAACTCGATAAAGAAGCCTTGATTATTGATGACCGTGCCAATGGAGGTGGTAATGTATCTCCAATGATTATCGAACGTTTGCTTCGTGAACCCTATCGCCTGACCATGCGTCGTGGATCAACCAAAATCGGTACCATTCCTGATGCAACACTAGTGGGTCCGAAAGTATTGCTAATCAATAAATACTCGGCTTCGGACGGTGACTTGTTCCCATGGAGTTTTAAGGCAAATAAAATCGGTAAAGTTATCGGTACTCGTACATGGGGTGGCATTATCGGTATCAGTGGCCCGTTGCCTTATATGGATGGTACGGATGTACGTGTTCCGTTCTTTACCAATTATGATGCAAAGACCGGTCAATGGATAGTGGAGAACCATGGAGTAGATCCCGATATTCTGATTGATAATGACCCGGTAAAAGAACAGTTAGGTGAAGACCAGCAGTTGAATAAAGCCATTGAGGTAATTCTACAAGAGTTAAAGGATCGCAAACCATTACCTCCCGTTCCGGCTCCGAGAACTTATAAGGATTTGGGAGTGGAATAAAAAATCATTCTTTTTAATAAAGCCCGTAGCCATCATTAAGCTACGGGCTTATCTATGATTTTTAATATAATGGATTTTGTATCAATAAATCATTTTTCTGCATTTCATCCAAATAAATAGGGAGTAAATAAGACTTATCATTCCATTTCCTCTCCTGCACATCAATAATGGAATAATTAGGCTCTGTAACTCCATAAGGATAGCGAATATCTATTCCTTGAACATTCTTAATCACTTCAGGTGCAATCATCCAACGGCGGATATCAAAATACGATGTTGTTCATAAGCTAATTCTATTTTACGTTCATTACGATAATGTTCTTTCAAGACATCTCCCATTTCAGAATCTGGTATGTCAGGCATTCCCGCTCTTGTACGAATCATATTGATATACTTACGGGCTTCAGCATCTTCACCTAATTCTATGCATGCTTCAGCATAATTCAACAAAACTTCAGCATAACGTATCTGACGCCAAGGATAAGGTTGTTTATCATACTGATGATTAACTGAAGGATCTAAAACTTACGCATATAATATCCTGTATAAGAACCATTCCAATCTTCAATAGGGCCTTGGCGAGTGTCTAAACCTGGTGTATAACTTCCATCTGACTGCTGATAATAAGCAGTTTGTACTATTCCTTCAGGATCACTACCTACTGTATCATCCGACGTTGACGCCAATAAGAACCATTATACATAATAGAAGCATAGAAGCGAGGATCTCGATTTTGATAAGGGTAAGCTGCTTGTTGTGGATTATCCCAACTAAATTTGCTGCCATCTGCATTTCATAAGAATCAACTAATTGTCCAGTAGGAGTATTTCCGCCCCAACCATGAAAACCATTGGGACTATTGAACAAACCAACACGAGGCAATTGAAAATCACTGCTATTATGATTTACATAATCATAATATTGTACCATAATATCTTCATCCGAATTATGACATAAGAAAATATCAGCATAGTTTTGAGTAGCTTCCTCTCTATTTTTCCATCCTCCATTTTCACCATACAGATGATATATACCTAAATCCATAACAGCTTTAGCAGCCTTTTTGGCCCGTTGCCAACGTTCCGTACGATCACCTCCCACATACCCTATAAGTTCAGGATGCTCATAACCGGATGCCCATAAAGACTGAGAAACAAATAAGTCACTAGCCGCATAAAGCAGGACACGGGCTTTCAAAGCCATAGCAGCACCTTTTGTTGCACGGGCTTTATCTCCGTTCAAAGGCAAAATAGAAGCTGCTTCATCTAAATCTTTCACAATAAAATCTACCGTTTCTTCAAACGTATTACGAGCTACGAGTAAATCATCAGAAGGAGTAAAAGATTTCTCAATCAAAGGGACACCACCCCATTGGCTCAACAACCAATAATAAAAATAAGCACGTAAATAATGCACTTCACCTTTCAATTTATCGACAACATCTCCTTCTAAAGCATATTTCTCTGCATTTTCAAAAAAGATATTACAGGCACGGATATTTTTATAAAGATTGGTCCAAGTTATATTATGGAAGGTTATAATCCAAAAATTAGGAGCAAGAATACCTTGATAACTAGGACTCAATTCACTCATCACTACTGGCTGGCTCTCCCATGCCCAAACCTCCATTGACTCATCGCACAAAGAAGAAAGCATTACGGTATGAAATCCCCATTTCTGTCCCTCGTAAATATTATTAACAAAAGAAGTTATTAATGATTCATCCGTCCAGACAACTGCATCTGAATAACGGTCTACTGGATCCACATCCAAAAAATCATCATTGCATGCTGTTAGCATAAGACATAGCAATACAAATAATCCATATAAACGTTTCATATTTTTCATTTTATTTAAAAAGTAAGGTTTACTCCAAAATTTATCACTTTATTCAACGGATAATTATATCCCGATCCGCTTGTGTTTTCGGGATCATAATCCTTCATATCAGGACTAATTGTCAGCAGGTTATAAGCATTAATATAAACACGTAAAATGTTCCACACCTATTTTCTTACTCCATATAGATGGTACAGTATATCCCAATTCTATATTCTTCAAACGTATATAATCAGTTTTATGCAACCAGAATGTATTCTGCTGATTTATAAAATATTCATTACTTCGATTATAAGTACGAGGAAAATCGGCATCTGGGTTTTCCTCTGTCCAACGATTATCATAAAAACTTTTTAAGAAATTGGCAAAATCCCCCGACTCTGTCGTTTGATAAAAAACTCCTCCCATAGCACCTTGTAGTAAAAATGAAAGGTCAAAATCCTTATATCCTAAATCTACATTCAATCCACCTGTAAATCGTGGAGTACGACTCTTATCATTACGAACACGATCATTGCCATCTATCACATTGTCCCCATTTACATCTTTGAAAATAATATCCCCCGGACGTGCACCGGCCCAATGAGAATACGCATCTACAGCTGCCTGATCTTTAAATATGCCGATAGCTTCATAATAAAGTCCCGAATCGATAGGTTTGCCTGTGGACTTCTGCCATTCTGGAGTACCAGGTGCCTCATCCCAAAAAAGAATTTTATTTTTAGCATAAACCCCATTCAAGTTTATACCCAACCGAAAATCTTTGAAATTTCTACGATAATCAATATTGAAATCTACCCCTTGATTTTGTACTTTCCCTAAGTTTTCATCAGGAAGTACCAATCCGGAAGTGCCCGGAACAGAAGCATTTCGTTTCCATAAAATATCACTGCGTTTATTATGAAAATAGTCAATAGTAAATGCCAAATCTCCATTCAAAAATTGTAAATCAAGACCTATATTCTTTTGTGTAGCTGTTTCCCAAGTCACATTTTGATTAGGAGCTACTCCTTCTTTCAATGCTTGGTTCATCGTTGTACCATTATTAGTCAAATACATCAAATCATTGAAAGTATAGGAAGCCAAATACTGATAAGGATCAATCAAATCATTTCCTGTCTGTCCCCATGATGCCCGTACTTTGGCAAAACTAATAAAGGGCAATTTCTTTTTGAAAAAATCTTCTTCAGATATTACATATCCTAATGAAATACCTGGAAAGAATCCGAATTTATTAGAACGATCAAAAATATAGGAACCTTGATAACGCCAAACAAACTCTGCCAAATATTTAGACTTATAAGCATAGTTCACACGACCAAAATAATTTAAACGGGCTTCCTCATACCCTGTACCTGTATTATTCATTTCATCCTGACCACCAGCAAAAAGCTGGTCAATAGCGGCAGAAAGAAAATAACGACGATAAGCTTCAAATGAATCCCCCTTATCCGTGATACGTTCTACACCTGCTAGAATATTTACATCATGATCTTGAGCAAATGTATGGCTATAACTAGCGATACCACTCAATAATACCCCCAAATTATCTTCCATTGATTCTGTCAGACGAGGATCACTAAACCCTTTCTTTCCTTCCACCAATAGGGGCTGGCCATTTTCATCCATCGAAGTCCCATCCCATGAATACAAATACCAAGGTTTTTGCCATATTTTACGAAAACGGAACGTCTTATCAAGTGACGCAGTAGCCTTCAAAGTCAATCCCTCCACATAAGGCACCTTGATATTAACTCCGAAATCCCCATTTAACACATAACGCTTATCACGTTCATAACCAGTTTGATTGGTACATATAACTACCGGATTATCACCAAATTCAATGTCGGGTCCCGGACGGCCGTCAGGCCAATAAGCCGGTGAATTAGGTTTAGATCGCATCAGCATACGGAAAATATTCTCTGCAGAACGGGTTGGATATTTCCGATCTTCCATTCTTCCTGTTACATTGACATAAGTATCAACATATTTATTAATTTTCATATCAAGATTCATCTTCAAGTCATACTGATGGTAATTTGACCCACTATGACGATAAAATGCATCTTGTCCTTTGGCTGATACGCTAACAAAATATTTCACATTCTCTGTACCACCATCAATAGTAGCATTGGCATAAGTTTGTGGAGACCATGATTTCAATGTTTCATTAAACCAGTCCGTATCCGGATGTCCCCAAGGATCGGAACCATCAGCATATAATCTAAGATCATCTACCGTATAGCGGCCCTTATTACCGGCATACTTATCTATTTCATTCATCAAAGTAGCATATTCCACAGCATTGGTCATTTCCGGTATTACAGTAGGAGCAGCTATTCCATAATTATAAGTAAAACCTACTCTCGGCTTGCCTGCTTTTCCTCGTTTTGTTGTAATCAAAATAACTCCATTGGCAGCTTGAGCACCATAAATAGCTGCTGAAGCATCTTTTAATACAGACATCGTTTCAATAGTACTTGGATCAATACGCTCCAAAGAACGTCCGGGTACTCCATCAACAACTACTAACGGATCAGCTTTTCCAAAGGTATTAACCCCACGAACAGTAATAGTAGCACCATCATATCCTGGTTCTGAAGTGTTGGAAACAGCGACCACGCCCGGTAAACGTCCGGCTAATCCTTGTGATACATTCGTCACTGGAGTTTTTGCCAGCTTCTCACCACCTACACTCGTTACAGAGCCGGATAATGTAGCTTTCTTTTGGGCCCCATACCCCACAATCACCACCTCATCTAATAATTCAGTATCTTCCTTCAAAAATATATCCAGATATGTTTTTCCATTTATCGGAACTTCCTGAACTAAATATCCCACATAAGAAATACGCAATACAACTCCTTTAGGAACAGAAAGCGTAAAGTTACCATCCAAATCAGTTACAGTACCATTTGAAGTACCTATTTCCAAAATAGAAACCCCCATAAGAGGTTCTTTTAATTTAGAGTCCATCACCCTACCTTTTACAGTCTGGTTTTGCGCCCAAGCTGTATTGGATATACTCAATACCAAAAACAGCAATAAAACAAAACGAAATGTTTTCATACTATTATATTTAGAATTAAACAAAGGTTATTATTATTTACTTGTACGAATGGATACAGTAGCCGGAACCAATCCGGGAGAAGTCACTTTCAACATTATCTTACCTTCTTTCCGCGTACTTTTTACTACCACTATAGCACGCCCTTTCCATGCTTTCCGCTGATAACCGATATAGCTATCCGTGTCTTTCAAATCAGCATTTCCCACAGCCACTATAGTACCTGCCCCTTTCACTTCAAAAGTTAATTGATTATCAGCATTCGGCTCCAGAATGCCTTCCTTATCTAATATTTCTACTGTGATAAAACTCAAATCCTGACCATTTGCCTTTATTTTTGTACGATCGGCCGTTAATTGAATTTTCACAGGTTTTCCGGCAGTCTGTAAGATCGTTTTCTCTATTTCTATCTCGGATTCCACACCTACCGCCTTCAATATTCCTGGCTCGTATGAAACAGGAAAGACTGCTTTGAATTGCTGTTCCTTCCCTGTGAATTTCTCGCCTATCAGCTTATCATTCAAATACAGACGTACTTTGGGATATCGGGAATAAATCTCCACCTCTATTTCTTTTCCTTCATGTCCCGGCCAATTCCAGCTTTCCCAAGTAGGCCAGACAGACCATAAGGTTTCCTTCACCTTACCATAATAATTATCCGGCTCTTTTACAGCCAAGTAAAGTTTCTTATCAGGATTATACAACAAGTCACGATAATGTGATATAGGTTTCCTCCAACCTGTCAAATCAATAATCCTCCACAATAGCCCCATGCCAAGATAATGGTTACGTTGATAGTGTTCACCTTCCGACTCACCTGCATAATAAAATCGCCCGATACCCGATTCACCTAAATAATCAATAGCCGTCCAAACAAAATCACCAATAATATAATCATAACCATTTACCAACGACCAATTGGCAAAAGCATCTCGTGGATAAGATTCGGTTTGCATAATGACACGGGAAGGTACACGCTGATGATCAACCGGCGCTCGATGCAGCAAATAATTATAGCCCACTATTTCATGTACGGCAGCCAATGGATCATATATTTCCCAGTCATTATCCCAAGCAGCTAAAGCAGAAGTTACCGGACGACTGGGATCAAACTTATGTACATAGTCGGCCAACTTCCGAGCTGTAGTGACCACTTCCAATTTTTTACGCTCAATTACTTCATTGCCAATACTCCAACAAAAAATAGAAGGATGATTGCGGTCACGAAGAACCATGGATTCGATATCCCGTTGCCACCATTGATCAAAAAGAATAGAATAGTCATATTGATTCTTACTGTCACGCCAACCGTCAAAGGTTTCATCTATAACCAATAATCCGAGACGATCACAGGCATGGAGGAACTCTTCTGAAGGAATATTATGCGAAGTACGTACCGCATTAAATCCCGCAGCCTTCATTAATTCTACTTTCCGTTCTTCGGCACGATCATAAGCCGCTGCCCCCAGACAACCGTTGTCATGATGTAAACATCCACCATTTAAAATAATTCTCTTGCCATTCAAGAATAATCCTTGTTCAGCCGAATAAGTAACCGTCCGAATACCAAAAGATTCCGTTGTACTATCTATTACATCACTCGCTTCAGTCACTAGAAAGTGTGCATTATATAAATGAGGGGTCTCAGGACTCCACAAAGCAGGATACAACACAAAAATTTTTTGTGTTATTTCCTTTATTCCATTGGCAGGCAAATCCACTTTTTATTTCTCCTTTTCCGGCTCATCATTTCCTTTAGTCAACTTTGTTGTCAAGGTAATCTGTCTGTCAGAAGAAGTTTCATTTCTCAAAATAGTTTTTATTTGTACAACAGCTCTCTCCTCACTTACCTCAGGAGTAGTTATAGCTATCCCCCAATGCTCTATATGAACAGCATTCATCGCTGTCAGCCACACATGCCGATAGATACCTGTACCGGTGTACCAGCGACAATTTTTCTGCTGCGAATTATCCACTCGTACAGCAATAATATTCTTATCATCATAACGTAGATAAGGAGTCAGATCATAATAAAAGGATGAATATCCATAAGGACGGATTCCTACGGATTTTCCATTAATAAAGACCTCTGAATTCATATAAACTCCTTCAAAGTAAATACCACTTTCTTGCCTTTATGCTTAGAAGGTATTTCAAATGACTTACGATACCATCCCATCCCTGCCGGAAAATAACCTCCATCATTCCCCATCGGATTTCCGGATCAAGGGTTCCTTCTATACTCCAGTCATGAGGTAAATCAAGTATCCTCCAATCAGCATCATCGTATGTATTCAATGAAGCGTCAGGATAATCCCCCAACTTGAATTTCCAATCATAATCAAAAAGTTGTTTTCGATATTCACTTCCCGGATACGCATCTGCTCCGAAACAAACTCCCCATAACAGGAAAAGTGCAGTTAGTAATTTGATACTATCCCAACAGACTAATGGTAACTTCTTTTTCTTCATGCTTTATTATTTAAGAATCATGAAACAAAAGAAGCCATATCCTGGAAATAGGGTATTGAAACCCTTTACAGAAGGTATAAAATCCTTTCATGAAACGTTTCAATACCCTAATGACAGAAATTTATCCCCTCTTTCTTTTATCAGCCTTGATATGTGACTGCTGATACTCGGTAGCGTCACGCCAAATTCCTCTTTAAAACATTTCGTAAAATACTTAGGATTACTGAAACCTACAGCGTATGCCACTTCAGATATGGTCTGAGTACGCGCAAGCAACATCATACAGGCACGCTTCATCTTTATATTGCGTACAAAGTCCAAAGGTGTCAATCCGGTCATAGATTTTATTTTACGGTATAAAGTAGATTTGGACATGTTCATTTCTTCGGAAAGTCTTTCCAAATCAAATTCAGACTCTTCCAGATGTTGTTCTATGCTTTCAATTATAGACTGCAGAAACAACTTGTCGGCAGACGGATAAGCTAAAGTTTCCAAATTGACGTCTTCTTCTTTACGAAAAGCCGCCTGACGCATCTTAAACGATCTGATAAGATTATCCACACGGGCAAAAAGTACTTTCATTTCAAATGGCTTTGCAATATAACCATCCGCTCCGGCATCATAACTGGCTATCCGGTCATCAATGCCGTTCTTCGCAGTAAGTATGACCACCGGAATATGATTAAAACGCAAATCCGACTTAATACGAGTGCAAAGCTCCCAACCATTGATATCAGGCAACATCACATCACAAATAATCATATCCACTTCATGGTTGCTTAGTTTATCCCAAGCTTGCTGTCCGTCTGCCGCAGTCCATACACTATACTTTTCCTTAAATATTTCTTTCATGATATAGAGTAATTCTGCATTATCATCTATCAACAGAAGAGTAGATTTATCCGTATCTCCATCAGATGAAACATCATCCTCTGCCACAATTACACATTCGGTGATATCCATTGCCACACTTTCCAACTCGTCCACTATTTCATCATGCTTATACCCCGTTCTGTCAATGGGAAGTTCTACCGTAAAACAGGTACCTTTACCTAATTCACTGTCTACTGTGATAGTTCCATGATGAAGATTCACCAACTCTTTCGTCAAAGAAAGCCCGATACCATTCGATTCGATTCCCACCTGTTTCTTACTACTATAAAAACGAGTAAAAATATAATTGATTTCTTTGGATGAGATACCTATTCCCTCATCCTTTATTTTGATAACCAAGACCTTATTTCCTTCCTTATTTATAAGGTATACGTTTACTTTGATACATTTATATTCGGGAGTGTATTTTACGGCATTCGATAACAGGTTATATATTATTTTGTCTAACTTATCAAAATCCAGATAACCTTTAATTTCCAATGGTTCTACGTCAATCTCTAAAATTATGCCTTTCTTTTGAGCAAGAGGAAGAAAATTCGTCTTGCAAATATTCTGTATAAACTCACTGATATTTCCTTCGGACACATTCAGATTCATTTTCCCACATCCATCTTTCTAAAGTCCAAAATCTGCTGTATTAACCGTTTCAGTTTGTCGGCATTGGATTTCAGTATTACAGACTGTTGTCGGATAGCAGGAACTTTTTGTTCCAAATGGTCAGTAACACAAGAAATGACTGTCAGCGGAGTTAGTAATTCATGAGAGATATTTGTAAAATAGTTCAATTTTGTCCGTGCCAGCTCTTCTTTTAGTTTCACTTCATTTTTGATTTTAATACGCTGCGCATAAGTATGAAAAGACAGATAGACAGCAAGTACAATCAAAACAAAGTAAACCATATATGCCAACCAAGTTTCATAAAAAGCCGGAGCCTGGACAATAGCCAATACAACTTTGCCTTCCGTCCATTTTCCTTGTCCATATTTCCATTTTAACCAGAATGAATAAGTACCTTTCTTTAACTGATTATAAAAAGCAGAATTCTTATCATAGGACAGATATACCCAATCCTTATCTACTCCATCCAATTTATAAGCCATCTCTACCTTGGAATTCAATGAATAGATAAGCGATGAAAAAATATTTCTATATTTCTGGAATTGGGGCCAAAGAAATCCGGTTGATGGTATGAAGTGATTCATTTTCAGCAAAGAATATACTTTTATTTTCAATTTTTACATCCGTAACGACAGGAGAAAACTGTATCTTATCCGCCAATGAGACACTACCAGACTGAATATGTATAAAACCACGATGCCCACCTACATACAGCCCTCCTTGTCTGTCCCTGCTTATCGCTCTATACCTGAATACATCAACCCATATATTCCCATCCGAAGTAGCATAATTCATACATACCTTCTGATAAATATTATATTGAAGCACCTTTTTGTTAGTTATAATCCACACATTGTTTTCATCAGCAAGTAACCCCAACACAGAGCAATCATCTATCTGATTATCCAAAGCCATATTTTCAAATGCCTCTTTATTCGTATCCGATTTGAATATTCTCCCTAAAGAAGAAACCAACCATAAGCAACCCTCCCTATCTATACAGGCATGATTTACATTTTCCTGTCCTGAAAGAACTGGAATACAAGCTTTTAATTCATAAGATATATTCCTATCAATACAGCTTAACCTGTACACCTTTTTATCAGTAGACACTCCCCATATGTTACCTTCCCTATCACTTGTCAAGGAAGACATCTCTGGAAAATCAGAACTTGCTGCAAGTAAAATAGAATTATCAGGACGCTTTACATAAAGCCCCGACTGGCTAAAATACCATAAACTACCTTTATTATCTTCAACCAAGTCCCTGATATTTCCCGGATTATAGATTTGTTTTTCCAAATCAATATCCTCTTCCAACTGTATCTTCATACCCTGATGAGTCATTCTCATTACCCGTGCACCATATCTGGGACTGATCCATACTCCTTCCTTAAGCTTGGATTTCACAATAATGCTTACTTCGCCCGGATTTGACAAATTATTACCACTATTATCTGCAAATAGATCTTGTGACAAATCATACAGGCAAAGCCCGTATCTATCCTGATTGACCCACATTACATCATTTTTATCCAAGCAAAGATTCAAGATATTCGCATCCCAACCCATGTGTTTTTTAAGTTGCGGCAAAGGATAATTATCAATCTTCGAATTATCAAAGAAAATAGTATATGCCATATCATAAGACCCCAGCCACAGATTCCCTTCTCTGTCTTTCATGATTTTAGTGTACATCATGTGTGTATCTACCAAATCATGTATATCCACAGATACCAATGTACCCTCTTCGGTATATTGCAAGGCGTAAAGTTCATTATAAGACAATAGCCACAAGTAGCCGAATGTATTATCTTGCGTCATACTATAAAAGATCGGTTCCGTTTCCCCACTTCTGGAATTGATAATATGATGTCTTTTATAACATTCTTCCCCTTCTTTCTTTGGAAAGAACTGCCATAGTCCTTCACCCCACGTACCAATCCAATAATTGCCCGATTGGTCTTGACACATAGTATAAGGTGCATTATTCTTGCCTAATGGAGGATAAGTAACAAAAGAATCTGCCTTTTCATCATATCTGAACAAGCCTCCTCCCGTAAGCGCCCACATATTTCCCTCTCTATCCTGATAAACAAAATTAATGGCATGCTATTCTGTTGTGAGCCGAAAATATCATATTCCTTCACAATAGAAGCCGTAGAATTACATCTGTATATTGTATTACCGGCTCCTATCCAAATATTGTCTTCTTTATCTGCTGCCATATAATTAATCCCCTTATCCAACAATCTCGCATCCGGAAAAGGAGTTATTTTACAGGTTTGTTTATCATAAAGATTAATCCTTTCCACGTACCGATCCACACATAGTATCATTATCCATTATATTTGAAATTGAGTTATTAGTGAGCAAATTCAGGTTCTTATAATCAGCCCGGAAAGGCTGCAAACGAAAACCATCATACCGTGCCAGCCCATTAGTGGTTCCTATCCACAAATATCCTTCTTTATCCTGATAGATATCAAAAATCTCATTGGACGAAAGTTGATAGAAAAAAAGGAAGCTGCTTAGATATCATATGCTGCGCACAAACAGAGTATTTACCTAAAAATAAAAGTAAGAAGAGGAAAAAGTACTTCATAGCTATTAGATGTATTGATGGAAACAAAGTTATGGAAATTAATTGTTTGGTAGATGATTTTAGCAAGGAATTCGTATTGAAACAGGAAAAATAATACACCTATACCTTAAATATCTAAATAATATACTTGTAAGTTCTATAATCTTATCATCGAAAGATTATAAATCTTACAATCTTATCATCGTATATCTTACAACTGCTATTTGTATAAATAAATACAATAAATTTTTGTAAGGTGTATACCTAATATGTACTACTCCCAAAAATGTAAATAAAAACAAATATATATACATGATAAAAAAGTTTTTTATTTTCTGTTCTTTCCATATATCTCCACGACTTTCATTATCTTTGCAACCACTTAATAACAAAGATATTAAATAACAAAAATAGAATCATGGAATACAATTTCAGAGAGATTGAAAAGAAATGGCAACAAAGATGGGTAGAGAACCATACCTATCAAGTAACCGAAGACGAAAGCAAAAAGAAATTCTACGTATTAAACATGTTCCCCTATCCATCGGGAGCAGGCTTACACGTAGGACACCCGCTAGGATACATTGCTAGTGATATTTATGCCCGTTATAAACGTTTGCAAGGTTTCAACGTGCTGAACCCGATGGGATATGACGCATACGGACTTCCTGCAGAACAATATGCTATCCAGACCGGACAACACCCTGCCATCACCACTGTGAACAATATCAACCGCTACCGTGAACAGTTGGATAAAATCGGTTTCTCTTTTGATTGGGACCGTGAAGTACGTACTTGTGAGCCCGGTTATTACCATTGGACTCAATGGGCTTTCCAGCAGATGTTCAATAGCTATTATTGCAATGACAAACAGCAGGCACGTCCCATCAGCGAACTGGCGGAAGCATTTTCTAAATATGGCAACGAAGGATTAAACGCCGCTTGTAGCGAAGAACTACATTTCACCGCTGAAGAATGGAATGCCAAAAGCGAAAAAGAAAAACAGGAAATCCTGATGAACTACCGTATCGCTTATCTGGGCGAAACAATGGTGAACTGGTGTCCGCAATTGGGAACTGTTCTTGCCAATGATGAAGTAGTAGACGGAGTTTCAGAACGTGGAGGTTTCCCTGTGGTACAGAAAAAGATGCGTCAGTGGTGTTTACGTGTTTCAGCTTATGCACAGCGGCTGCTGAACGGGCTAGACACCGTGGACTGGACTGATTCACTGAAGGAAACACAACGTAACTGGATCGGACGCTCGGAAGGTACGGAAGTACAATTCAAAGTGAAAGACAGCGATATTGAATTCACCATCTTTACTACCCGTGCAGATACCATGTTCGGCGTAACCTTCATGGTATTGGCTCCGGAAAGTGAACTGGTTCCCCAACTTACCACCGAAGCACAGAAAGCAGAAGTAGAAGCCTATCTAGACCGTACCAAGAAACGTACAGAACGTGAACGTATCGCCGACCGCCGTGTGACCGGTGTATTTAGTGGCTCATACGCTGTCAATCCGTTTACCGGCGATGCTGTTCCCGTATGGATCAGCGATTATGTATTGGCAGGTTATGGTACAGGTGCTATCATGGCGGTTCCTGCTCACGACAGTCGTGACTACGCTTTTGCAAAGCATTTCAACCTGCCTATCGTTCCGTTGGTAGAAGGTTGTGATGTAAGTGAAGAAGTTTCGATGCCAAAGAAGGTATTGTTTGCAACTCACCCCGCAAGGATGTCACTCCTTACTGTGACCTTTCTTTGAACGGACTGACCATCAAAGAAGCTATCGCAGCTACCAAAGAATATGTGAAAGCCCACAACCTGGGACGTGTGAAAGTGAACTATCGTCTTCGTGACGCCATCTTCTCACGCCAGCGTTATTGGGGCGAACCGTTCCCCGTATATTACAAAGATGGTATGCCTTATATGATTGATTCCTCTAAATTGCCACTTGAACTTCCCGAAGTGGCTAAATTCCTGCCGACTGAAACAGGCGAACCTCCATTGGGACATGCCACCAAGTGGGCTTGGGATGTAGAAAAAGGCGAAGTAGTGGAAAATACGTTAATTGACCATGTCCATGTATTCCCACTTGAACTGAATACCATGCCGGGCTTTGCCGGTTCATCCGCATACTATGTGCGCTATATGGACCCACATAACAACCAAGCACTGGTATCAGAAAAGGCAGATCACTACTGGCAGAATGTAGACCTCTATGTAGGTGGTACAGAACATGCTACCGGCCATTTGATTTATTCTCGTTTTTGGAATAAGTTCCTGCATGACCTAGGCGTAAGCATCAAGGAAGAACCATTCCAGAAATTGGTAAATCAAGGAATGATTCAGGGACGAAGCAATTTTGTATATCGTATCAAAGATACCAATACATTTGTGTCACTGAACCTGAAAGACCAGTACGAAACCACTCCATTGCATGTGGATGTGAATATTGTATCCAATGATATTCTGGATACCGAAGCCTTCAAAGCATGGCGTCCTGAATATAACAACGCTGAGTTTATCCTAGAAGATGGAAAATATATCTGTGGTTGGGCAGTAGAGAAAATGAGTAAATCCATGTACAACGTAGTCAATCCGGATATGATTGTCGAAAAATACGGTGCCGATACGCTGCGTATGTACGAAATGTTCCTCGGTCCGGTAGAACAGTCCAAGCCTTGGGATACTAATGGTATCGATGGTGTTCACCGTTTCTTGAAGAAACTGTGGAATCTGTTTTATAGCCGCACAGACGAATTCTTGCCTGTAGAAAGTGAACCGACTAAAGAAGAGTTGAAAGCAATTCATAAGCTGATTAAAAAGGTAACCGGAGATATTGAAACTTTCTCTTACAACACTTCTATCAGTGCATTTATGATTTGTGTAAACGAACTGACTTCATTGAAATGCCGCAATAAAGAGGTATTGAGCAATCTCATCATCCTGTTAGCCCCGTTCGCTCCACATTATGCAGAAGAACTTTGGGAAGCTTTGGGAAATACCACCAGCGTATGCGATGCACAATGGCCTGCATTCAATGAAGATTACCTAAAAGAAGACACTGTAAAATACACTATCTCTTTCAATGGTAAAGCACGCTTCACCATGGAGTTCGCTACTGATGCCGATAACAATACCATTCAGGCAACAGTTATGGCAAATGAACAAGCCAGAAATGGATTGAAGGCAAAACCCCGAAAAAGGTAATCATCGTTCCGAAGAAAATTGTAAATATCGTATTATAATCGATACTATACTTGAGGTGTGTCAAAAGCAGTAACTTTTGACACACCTTTCTACTTTATATTAAAAACAATCCTCATTACCATGGACCAAATATTAAAAATCAAACTAGGCAGAGAGGTAAAAGACTATTTAGCCATTACCTTCGGACTGATTTGCTATGCACTGGGATGGGCGGCTTTCTTACTGCCTTATCAAATAACTACAGGCGGAGTAACCGGTATCGCGGCAATTATTTATTATGCTACGGGAATAGAGATTCAAGTGTCTTATTTCATCATCAATGCTGTTTTTCTAGGATTCGCATTGAAAATATTAGGACCTAAATTCAGTCTGAAGACCATTTATGCCATCTTTATGCTGACATTTCTGTTATGGCTCTTTCAAACATTGTTGAAAGGTCCGGATGGAACACTACCGCAATTATTAGGACCAGGACAAGAATTCATGGCTTGTGTAGTAGGTGCCGGCTTACTGGGATTTGGTATCGGCATTGTTTTCTGCAATAATGGAAGTACCGGTGGTACGGATATCATTGCTTGGATTATCAATAAATACAAAGATGTAACCCTTGGCCGCATGATGATGTATTGTGATATTGTCATCATATCCTCCTGTTATTTCATATTCCATGATTGGAAACGAGTGTTGTTTGGTTTCTGCGTATTGTTTATCATGAGCATTGTGATTGATTATGTAATAAACAGTTCACGCCAATCTGTACAGTTCCTTATTTTCTCGCGCAAACATGATGAAATAGCCGAAGGAATCACCAAACAAATAGACCGTGGAGTTACCCTATTAGATGGTACAGGATGGTATAGCAAACAAGGAATCAAAGTCGTAGTGGTATTAGCCAAAAAAAGCCAGTCACTGGATATATTCCGATTGGTGAAAGATATTGACCCCAATGCATTTATATCACAAAGTAATGTGGTAGGAGTGTATGGAGAAGGGTTCGACAAACTAAAAATAAAGTAACTAAAAATAATCTCTTTACCATGCTTCATCGTTCTGTTTCTGCATTGAAAAACAGAACGATGAAGCAATGATAAGATTACCACATATCGGTTATCCTATTCTCTCAAATTTCTATTTTATACAATACATGTCTGCATAGCCAATGCTCTTGTTCCACCAAAGGATGATCGAACTCTTTTTCAAAATGCATTCCTATTTTCTGCATGACCCGTGCAGAACGTTTTATTGGGTATGGCAGTGAATGAATATACCGTTTTAAAAGGTAAATTATCACTCGCATAATCCAGACAGGCAGAGGCGGCTTCTGTGGCATATCCCTTTCCCCATACATCCCGGCACAACCGCCATCCTATTTCCACTCCGGGAGTGAAATCCGATTCGAAAGCAATATTATGAAAACCTACATAGCCTAGAAAATTCCGAGTTTTTTACATTCTACAGCATACAAACCATAACCATATTCTTCAAATTCTTTCCGGATACGACAATAAAAAGCCATCGTCTCTTCCTGTGTCAAAGTAGTGATAAAGAATTCCATTACTTCTTTATCACTGTTCATGCGGACAAACGGAAGAATATCTTCTTCCTTCC
>ENA-OQIM01000157-OQIM01000157.1-human-gut-metagenome-genome-assembly--contig:-NODE-157-length-23125-cov-3.012958_pt1 | contig 23125 bp, 33 predicted proteins | sample MGYA00242579_ERZ504744 | MGnify/ENA primary metagenome ERZ504744 (study PRJEB26092, sample SAMD00036441) | human gut metagenome | host: Homo sapiens | study: EMG produced TPA metagenomics assembly of...
CCTTCTTCATCCTCTAACAATTAAGTTTTTATATGTCATATCATACATATCAATTTTACTTCTGCTTGCCCCCCCGGACGATTTTTTGCTTTACGAAGAAGATATTTCAATCGACGGATATAATACATTTTCGGGTGACAACGTGAGATCGCATGATAAAATCCCTTATCTATGTTTTTGAAAAATATCTTTCTCTCTGTTGGCATTTTTGACGGGTGACTTAACTGATGATTAGCCTCTACAGCTTTATTTAAATCCACATCTCTTAATTCAATTTTCGTATTATTTAATAATTCTTTTCCTTTTTCTGTTTGACAAAGAATTAATGAGATTCCCTTTTTTGCTCCTCTGCCTCTAGCTCACTTCCCCATGAATCTCCCAATGTAATATCTGAAACTCTGTCCAAAGTTGCATACCGACATGAATAACAATTTTCAGTATAATCAAGCGATGTCAGAAATGCAAAAGTATACAAATCCGACTCATTATCAAATGATATTCTCTTATATCCCGACTGTAGTCCAAATCCTTCCTTATTCCGGAATTTTAATTCGCTGATTGATTGAATATCTACATTGTTTTCATGTAAAAATCCGCTCAAAATTTGCGGTGACGGAGAGCCATGGCAAATAAGATCTATAGTATAGAGGTTATCGCATTTTTTGATATAGTTTTTACTGCGGCGACTTGGCATGGCAATCCAATAAACATAACTTATTTCCAGCTCTAATCTTTTCAGAGACTTTTTTTATAGATATTTTGCGGGTTACTTTTAACATACTTTGAGCCGGCAAATTTTTTTTGCATAATTCAAGTCATTTGTAATATCAAAAACAAATTCACCATTTTTAAAAAGGCAAGCCGCAACATACCCACCATTTCGAATGAATGATTCCATCAATCCTGTCGCAACACCTCCAGAAGAGGATGTTTGCCTTGTTGCATCCACCCACCCTTGATACCATTCCTGTGGGCGTTTCATTTGTAATACACTATTATTAGGGGCATACTTTTTCACACGCCCCACAATTGACACACAAGTTCTCATCAATACTGGCATTCATCGCAGATAAAGAATCCACAATAGAAATAGCATTTTTTTTACATATATCCAAGCATGCTTTACAGCCAGCACATTGATTGAGTTTACAAACTGTTTTCATTCCTTCCACACCATCTTTCTGTCAGTTTAGTTTATTTTTGTTTTACAACAAGCGTCCATTTAAAATGATATCCTCAAGATAATTGACCACACTTATTTGCTCTGCTTATTTTTTAAATGAAACATTCTTTTTACTAAGGAAACTGCTCCTGCAAATTCATCCATCTTGAAAAATAGCAGTAGCATGATCGCACTAGATATTATAACGCAAACAAGCGCTTTTAAAATCAATCCAATCCATCCATCTACAGATATCAAATTCACAACATTATAAGACAGAAAAGAGGCTACAACTGCTGAAAACGCATAATAGCAAAGTTTAGAAACATATTTAATTGGATTTCTTTTAAATATTAATTTAAAGATGTTTGTAGTTATCCATGGAGCACTAACAATTGCCATACTAACAATTGTGGAGAGCACAATTCCATATAATCCAATAAACTTAACAGTAAATAAATTGAAGCCAAGATTAAGTACTCCAGAAATAAGTGGTCTAAATCGGTCTTGATGCCAAATTCCACCTGCATCTTTATATACACTAGCCATCATAATATACTCATATATCCAGAAATATACGCATAATAAAACGACCAAAGAAAATGGCAAGAGAAGATTTTCACCCATCCAAAGCTTCATAAAGGGTTGATACAATCCCATAAAGCAGGCACAGCAAATTCCATTCACAAAAGAAACTAATAAAGTAAAAATGCGAAATTCTTCATAATTTTGATCAATGGATTTCGTTAGCATGCTATTACCAACTCCAGCCGTAATAGATGCGTAAATGATAGACATAAATCCAATAATCGAACTCATTATATAATAATAATTTTGATATTGTGCCAGAGCTGTCAGTCCCAAAAATGCTGATATAACGATTGTATCCGCCGAACTTACAATCGTATACCCTAATTTTGAAGTAAATAAATCTCGGATTTTACCATTAATTTGTCTAATTTCTTCTTTTGGAAGTCTTCCCTCAGGATTGTATTGTGGAAATATTTTTTTCGCTGCAACCGCAGTAAACAAATTATTCAGAATCTGCGTAAACAAAAGGACTATAACAAAATAATAGTAATTATGAAATAAAACCAATGCAGCTATCTGTAAAATGTACTTTATGGTTTCTGTTCCTAATGTAACCTTGCTTGCCACATCGTTTCTCTGATGGGCTTGTAAAATACTATTCCTATATGCAAAAAGCCAATAAGTCAAAACTGTGGCAAATAGATTTAACAGATATAGTATATAAACGTTCATATCTGTCGGAATATTCCCCGATATGAGCTTTGGTATAAATGGCGTTAATCCCAGACCAATGATAAGGATTATGCCCCCAATAACACGGTAATAAATCTTATACAACTTCATTAATGCGCAGATAGTAAGTGAGTCGTCTTCTGCAATTGGCTTATACATACTAAAAACCATGGCGCTTCCAACACCAAGTTCTGCCAAATTCAGCACCTGAAGTACAGATGTAAACAGGCTATTTAAGCAAGGTACTCAACACCAATCGTATACATCATAACAGTGCGCATGATGAATGGTAATAAAATCTGGTATATTTTCAACAAAACCCCGAATATAATATTTCGTGACGCATTTTTTGTCTTTTCAATTTTCATGATTTTCTTTCACCTTCGATTGCTTGATATAAGACCTCAATGCACTCCCTTGCCTTTGCACGTTTCTTTTCATTAACACGAACATAGTCAATCGGTTTAGTTAAATCAAAGCCAGATATTTCGCTAAGTTTTATATACCTGTCTTCAAGCCAACCAACTCTAAAATATTAACTAATCGTTCATCATTTGTCCGTTTGCTGACGCATACAAAAGGCCGTTCGAAAATCAAAGAAAAAGCAGTACCATGAAAAGATTCCGTAACAACGTAGGATGCGTATTTAAAAAAATTCAAAAAATCTGAAGGTGAAGTCTTTGTTTTTTCCACTAATATTCCATTCTTTTCAAGCATCTTTATTTCTTTTATGTTAGAAGCAGTCATGATTGTATAAACTGGCATGTGTAATATCTCAGAAATATACTTTGCTGCCTGAATTCCAGCTTCGCTAGTCCAAACATTATATAAGAAAACATAATTTTCTTTAACAATCCTATCAGTAACCAAGCTTTTGTAATCTTCTTTATCGCACAAAAGTGTCGGATCTAATAGCGTGTACACCTTTTTTATTGAAAATATAATTTTGCAGTTTTTCAGACCCTGACTTTTCCCTTATAGAAATAAAGTCAAAACTGCATAGTTGCTTTCTTAATTCATCAGAGCATCTTTCTTCTGTATAATCCGTATCATTAATGCTACATGCATATGACACTTTTCTCCCTGCAAAAGAAAATGGCAGAAAAAACACAAGATCACAATCTTTTGCTCGCAAGTTCCAAACTTGGTCACTACCAACAACAATTACATCGTAAAAATTTCCTATTTTATCTGCGTTTTTGCTGTTATATTCTATTGGGCTTAGCGATAGTTGTTTTTCTCTAAACCTTTCAAATAAATAAGCCTGATTTTTTATCTCCTTTCTTAACGGAATTCTTTTTAAATTGTATTTGATATTATTCATCGTATTCCACGGTCTATAAAGCCCGTAAAGATAATCATATTTATTCGGCTTGTAATCAATCACTTCAACACTATATTTCTTAGATATTGTCTTTGTAAGAGCCCATGCTTGTAAAACCGAACCATAATTAATTGACTTATGAAATGTTAATAGTCCTATGTTGTTTCGCATATTTTCTAAATATTCCTCTTCTAGCTTCAATCTTTTAGTTTATTCTTGTGTACCCTATATAGAATACCATAAACTTCTGGCATTTTGAGAACAAGCAGCGTATCTGCTTTTGCTTTAACAGACGAATTATAATAGAGATAACACTGCTTATTGGCTTGAATAACCTGTTGCAAAAACTTTACTATATTCTTATCAACTATGTTTTGGCTGCTTACCTCTTTAAATCGTTCAATTGCATGTTGCACCATTCTCGCTTTGGAAGACATGTCAAGAGTTGTACTACGCTCAGCAAGCAGCTCGTTGATTTTCTTCCACGCTTGAAACTCTGTTAACCTCCGTGCATTATACGAGCCATGCGAAATTGAGTTATCGTATATAAAGTAATAATAAAGTTTTTGTGAAACATATGAAATGCTCTCACATTTCATGAGTGCGTTAGCAAAGAATAATGAATCCTCTCCCACCAGAATACTCGTGTCAAATTTTATATCTTGTAACAAGCTACTATGAAATAATGCCCCCCAAACAGTCGCATGAGACCAAGATTCCATAAAATTGTAGTCCTCAACTTTTATGAGACGCGGGCTTATTTTAGATCGAATTGGCAACTCGCTATTTTCATCGTAATCTGCATTACAATACAATGCTTCACATGTCGAAATTTTGGTATCAGTAATTATTGCTGTATACAATAGCACTTCTATATATAACGCAGAAATCATATCATCTGCATCAACGAAAGCCACATATTCCCCTCTTACCAACTCAAGTCCACGATTTCTTGCCGCTGAAGCACCGGCATTCTCTTGATGCAATACTTCAATCCTTGAATCTTTTTGTACATATTGGTCACATACAGATGGAGAGTCGTCTTTTGATCCATCATCAATCAAAATCAATTGAAGATTTTTATAAGTTTGTCCAAGCACACTATCAATTGATCTACACAGCTTATCTCCACAGTTATAAACCGGCATGATAATACTAACCAAACTTCTTTGGTTCTTCATATACTTTTGCACCTAACCATCACCTCATCCATCTATATTTTATAGTTACTTATGCCCTATAATCTTTTCCTTTACAAGTAGATACGGATTGTAAAGATGCAAAAGAATCATTATGGCGATCTTCTTTTCTTTTGATGGGGTCTGATCATCATTAAAGAAATAGCTCTTATTTTTTCGGAACTCGTTCATCAGGTGATCATATTCTTGTGTTTTCTTTGTTCCATTGCATTTAATATACTTATTCAACAATGCATAAATGTTCATTACTCTATAGCGATAAAAACTTGGCATACAACTTGGATAAGTTTTACCAAGAAAGTCTTCAATTGAATTCAGATTTTTCTCGATAATCTTTCTGGCATCTGTACTATATTTCAATTTTGTAATACTGCCTAGACGACTTCGATAAAAATACTCCGTTGTACCGGTATGTGCTACTCTGCCAGCTAAGTCTACTAATTTATAGAAAACTGCGATGTCTTCGTTATTTTCACCAACTGGAAAACGTATCTCTTCAAATAAATTATGAGCATAAATTTTATCCCAAGCAGCAACATCCATCGACTTTCCTAAGAGTATTTCATTCAATACTTCTTCAGCTGAATATGTTCTTGCTGGGCCATTGAATGCGACTGTTCTAGTTGAATGACCATCTGTAATATATCTAGCACAAGTCGCCATTTCAACATTGTATTTTTTACATGCAAAGAGCAAATGCTCTACCATTGTGTTTTCAATCCAGTCATCACTATCTACAAATACGAAGTAATCTCCATGTGCGATATCAAGACCAGCATTTCTTGCATCAGATAATCCACCATTCTTTTTATGTATCACCTTTATCCTATCATCTTTTTTTTCAAAGGCATCGCATATCTCTGGACATTTATCTGGACTGCCATCATCAACCAGAATAATTTCTAGATTTTTATACGTTTGATTAATAATAGAATTTATGCATTTATTCAAATATTCTTCAACGCCATATATCGGCACAATAATACTTACTAAGTCACTCATACATGTCTCCTCTGCTTAATTTTTTTTCCCACCCACATGCGCAATAAAAAGCCAATAAGATAAAGAAGGTACTACCGTAAGTAATCTCAACTGTTGCTGAAAGGATAAAGGCATATATTGCATATAGTAACGCTGCCGTTTGTGAACTTTTACTTTGTCTTTCCCCGACTTTGCAACAATAGAACGTCATAAGTAACATAAGGAACGTTCCCAAAATGCCTGTATAAATCATTATCTGCGCTAATCCATTTTGAGCATTAGGTCCAAAATATCTTGAAACAATAGCGGTTCCATATCCATATCCTATCAACGGCTTTCTTTCAATAATTTCTGCCAGGTTTTTATAAATCAAAGTTCTTGAAAGAATATTTCCTGTTTTACCAATTGATTCCAAATATGCTCCAATTGTTGGTATATTCATGATTGCTTCGAGACTTATTGCTACCAACCCTGAAACTACCACCGCTATAGTCACTGCGAGCGGTTTACCAATAAAATTTAAAAATCCACTCCATTTTTTGGCACTTCTAAACTGAAGACATCTGGACAATATCGCAAGAATTAATATAAATAAGATCATAAACAGACCCGTATATGCTTTCATATAGTAATCTATAAACACAATCATTGCATAGAATAAGAATACTCCTATTTTCTTGCTATTTATTTTCAAAACAAAACTACGACTGCAATTCTCTTTTCTTTCGCTGTTTAAAAACAGTAAAAAACACAGCATTACAACATTTAAATATGCTACATTAAATTTATTGCCTATAAAATAAACATTATTTGCATTATCTATAACGTTTCGTCCTTGAGCAAAAACTGTAATAATTGATGGAACCCAATAAAGCATTAGGCAATTCCATGATGCCTGAACAACTCTCTTACTTCCTTTTTTTCCGATAGCAATCCATGGAACAGTAAAGTAAATAAAAACTTTACAGGCGAAAATAAAACCTGTATATGTTGTCAGTCTTCCATTATAAGATCTATTGATTAAAGAAGAAAGCAAATATGCAGCCGTAAACAGCATTACCAATAGTAAAGCGTTTTTTCTAAAATATTTAAGATTAGTAAAAGTATATGTCAAACATAAAATAACCCCTACTAATTCTACTACCAACCAAATATTCTGATTGACTATTGTAATTCTCATTAACAATGAGAGCCACATAATCTGAATAATTGCCAGATTTTTATCTATACTTATCACCGAATTCCACTTCCTTTCCTGTATCACATATTACGCAGTTATTACCAACTTTCCACTGAACCATTTTATTAAAACTCATAAAAAAAGAATATGTAATTTCTTGCTGGTGACTTTGCATTTGCTACATATATCAAAAAAAGCAACAAAATGACTCCAACTCTTAGAATTTTTCTATATTTAGGCTGAATAATCCGGGGTGAAATCCATCACCTATCCGGCGTATGGAAATCAATGTTCCGTTTTTAGGAAATCACGATTCCTGTAAAAAGGAAATCACATTTTTCCTAAAACCTTATAATGATGTTATGCACTTTTAGTGTAAATTCATTATGAGGAGGTCACGATTATGACCAAATATCGAGAAATCATCCGGCTTACCGGATTAGGATTCTCACAACGTAACATCATGGCAAGTTGTGGTGTTTCACAAAAAACTGTCGTCAAAGTTCAAAAACGTGCCAGAGAATTAAATATCTCTTGGCCTCTTGATGAATCAATGACCGACACAGAGCTTCAAAAGCTCATGTTCTCGAAAGAGAGCAAGGTATCTGCTAACAAGCGAATACCGAATTATGCTTATTACATCCGTAAGGAGTTGCTCCGCAATGGAGTCAGTAAGAAACTCCTGTGGACTGAATACATGGAGGACTGCCGTGCCAACGGCGATGAGCCGCTCATGTATTCTCAATTCTGCTATCACATCCAACAGGATGAGCAAAAACGACGTGCTACAATGCACATCAATCGTAAACCCGGTGAGCAGGTCGAGGTTGACTTGGCAGGTGATCCTGCGACAATCATTGACCCGGATACCGGTGAAATCTTAAGGCCAATATAATGTATACTGTCATATCTTACCTCACATATGTACAGTAAACTCCTGGAAGAATTCCGAAGAAGAGTACCTTAAATTTTTCCCTAGAGTTTAATGCATTTCTAAAACAGAAAGAAAAATCCAGTCCATTAATCACGAACCCTTTTATCCCTCTTACTTTGCAGTTACTAATATAATATTTGATTAAAACTCCATACAAATATCTCTGAAGTTCTGTATCATTAATCTTCTTGAAAAGACTAAACCACTGCTCATAAATGCTAATCGAATCTCTTACCCTAGCTGCATCTTTCTTCCCGGATGTCATAATCGAATTATCACGAACAATATAATGATAGAACGTCCCATTCATGCATCTAATGGTATTGGCCGCCAGAAATACCCTTGGCAACATTTGAACATCTTCAAAATAGATTCCCTTTTCAAAAAATAGGTCATTTTCAAGAAGGAAATCTTTTCTGTACATATTAAGCCAAGCCGGTGCATACCATTGATTTGCCTTTATAGCTTGTTCTACAAATTCCTTTGATGTATATGTTATTCCTTCTTGTATTTCCGAATGATTTATCAGCTCATTCCCATCTTTTTTTTCCATAACTGCATTTCCGACAATAATATCAACATTCTCATTGTTTCTTGCTTCCATAAATCGTTCGCAAGAATCGATATCAATATAGTCATCAGAATCCACATAAAGAACATACTCTCCTGATGCAACTTTAAGTCCAGCATTTCTTGCATCAGAAAGTCCACCATTTCTTTTATGAACAACTTTCACTCGATTATCTTGCCGTGCAAACTCATCACACATCTTAGGGCAGCAATCCGGACTTCCATCATCAACAAGAATGATTTCTATATTTTTATAAGTCTGTCCCAATAGACTTTTTACACATCTATCTAATTCGTGTTCTACTTTATAAACTGGAACAATTATGCTAATTTTTATTTCAAATCCCATCCTCTCAAACCTCAATCTTTATCCATTTCTCATCTATCAAGGGAGATTTGTAGTCATTGTTAAACCACCTGCTTGGTGAAACCACAATTTTATCCTCATTTCTTGATAGGTACTGCACCCACCAGCTAAAAGTGCTATTTGATATAATAAAATGTTTACATGCACTCATTAGTCTTAATTTTTCCCAAACGGGATCCGTCCCGTCTTCATAATAAGTCAAACATCCCGTATTTACGTTTTCTCTTACCCACTGAATGTCATCAGAGAACATAAAAAGCACAGGATTTTCAACTATACATTTTATTTTCTCAATTGCTGTCAGGAAATAGTCTTTAGTGCATAGACTATGAAGACTCTTGAATGTACTATTAGATTCAAAATCTCCTCGTCTCACGCTAATACAGATTGAATTTGTACTAGTAATTTGATTTAACAGGTCAATATTTTTTTCTATAATAGGATGCTTAGGGGTAAACTCTTTAACAATCGTTTCTCGCACATCATCAAAGTAGATTGGATCTTCAAAATTTCCCGAAAGGAATTTGTCTTTCTGTGATGACTTAGAAAGTTTCCACCCACCTCTTCGAAACCAATAGACACCATATTTATTAAGCAACTTTTCCCATTGTTGTTCATACTTTACCTGTTCATTCATCTGTTCAGGCTTAAATTTTTTCATTCCAACAAGATAAGGAAAACAAATCAACTTCTGAGATAGACTAGTGTGGTGAGCTAGAACAGATCCGGCGCTATCTTCCTCAAAATCTTGAACATTATAATCTCTCAGCATATTATAAAATGAAGAATCACCATTGACCTTTTGCTGGTAATTGATTACTATTTTTTCAGCTGGATAATATTTAATTTGTAGTGCCCTTGCTGCAGCATATCTAAAAAATTGATTGCCCAATCTTCCACTCATTTGCAAATATATCATATTCTATAACTCCATCATATCTACCTTAATTCAATAACTTTTTGTACAATGCATTCAACTCATCTGAATGTTCTTTCATTGTTTTTACCTTAAAGTTCTCTTTAATATATTCATTCATATCATCTATAATGCTTGGATGCCTGATAAGGTCACCAATTTGGGATTTCAATATTTCAACCGAACTAGCAGCCACGAAACCATTTTCCCCCTCAAGAATCAAATCTTTTGCTCCAACCTTTTCACTCACAATCACTGGAATTCCATAGCTCAACGCCTCTAGTACAGTGAATCCAAATGTTTCTTCCCATTCACTAGGAGTGACCAAAACATCAAATTGATCCATAACATTCGGAAGTTCTTGGTAAGAATATGGCTTGTGGCATATCATATATGGCGGTGGATTATTAATTTCAATAAAAATGTGGCTTCAAAATTATGTTCTCCACTTTGCCACAATGCATCGCATGCATTCTTAAACAAGTTATATCCCTTGTGGGTAGTAAGCGGTCCTAAATAGCCAAATCTTACCGGTGAACCTACTTTTCGTATTCTTTTATGATCTGCAATTGCTCCATTGGATATTGATATTACTTTCGCATTATCTCCGGCGTATCCTCGCTTCTTATAAATACAAAGCGTATTTGTGCTATTGAAATGAACAACGTCCATTTTTTCAAGCAAAACTATATTACGGTCACGTAAATTCTGATATTCCTTTTGCTTCTTCGCATCAATAATTTCTGATTCAATCACCTGCTCTGTTGCATCGTACATTTTCCTATTGTGTCTAGCGCGAAGCATCTTGATAACAGAACTTTCCTTAACACTTTTATACAGTTCTGACTGAAAAAGTCTCATTTTATTAAATGACAAGCCATATTGATTGCAGCTTACACAATCGGAACATTTTTTGTCATCCTGACAGTCTTTTCCAGAATGGAATAAATTACAACGTGGGCATATCGGAAAATAATCATGAGTAGTAAATACCGTCTTTACTCCCACTTCATGTGCTGCTTCTACTAGTGCAGAAGGAAGTCCCATAAACGTGTGAATATGAAGCACCTGAAATGTATGTTTCTGAAAAAAATTTAGTATATACCGCTTTTTCTTTCTCAACCAGATACATCGCAGGGTCTTGAATTCCATCCATTAAGGGTATCGGCAATGGATTTAACAATTCATAACTTGTACAATACAAATCATTCTGTAGCTTATATTTTTGTTTTTGATTTACTTTCGACTTTGGAGTAAGATCATATAGTCTACCCGGCCATAAAAGCCCAACCTGATGCCCGACTTTAGCCTGTTCAATCATCAAATCCAAGCAATACTGTGTCATTCCTCCTCGACGGAACGGAGGGAAGCCAAGTGAATAATGTAATATGTTCATCGTCTTTTCTCAATTCAGCATTTCAAAATAGATGTCTTGCATCGCTTTTTTAGAATGTTCAACATCAAATGGTTCTGCTGCTTTCTCACAATTTTCAATCATAGATTTACGCAGGTTTTCGTCAGCCAGCTTACTAATAGCTTTTGCAAATACATTTTCATCAAATGGGTCGCACAAATAGCCATCAACGTCATCCGTGATATAGTCCACAATACCATGCACATTAGATGCTATCACGGGAAGACCTGCAGCCAGCATTTCAATACCAGAAAGACCAAGTCCTTCTCTCGTTGACGGCATAACACCGATATCTGCACATTTACAAATCTGCGGAATATCATCGCGAAGTCCCATAAGCCTCAAATCAATACCAACTTCTTTGGCAAGTTGTTCTAATTCTTCTTTTGTATTTGCACTTGTCATAGCATTGCCACAAATCATAAAACCGCATTCGGTATTTGAGCCTTAGCAAGTGCCTTAACAACAATCTGATGATTTTTTCTGTGGGAGAGTTCGCCCACAGCCAGTACTAACAGCTGATTGTCTCTAATGCCCAACATCTTTCTATACGCCGAACGATCTATATCTACATCACGAAAACGCTTTGTATCCACACCAACTCCTGGAATATAAAAAACTTTTCCACAATGTAATTTCTTTGCATTCTCGTAATCTTCTCTGTTAATGGTAATGATGGCATCACAATATCTTGACATCATATCTTCAATGGTATGAAAAACAATCCATGTTTTCTTGCTAGAGTGCTTGTGAAAATAGAATCCATGTGTGGTGTATATCACAATACTTCCTGCTTTTCGCTGCCTTCTTCCTGCGAATCGAGCAATTGCACCCGCAATCGGAGTATGGCAATGAATCAAATCAAAGTGTTCTTTTTTGAACAATTCTGCCATCTGTTTATACGACTTCAAGGTTTCAAATGATATCGGTTTGCTAGACGAAAAATCGATTTGATGAAAAACAACATTCATGTCTTCAAAATACGCCGGCATACATTCGGCCCCAGCATGATGGATATTTGCAGCACAGTGTACTTCATATCCCATTTTCTGAAGCGTAATAATATCGTTCGTTAAAAAACTTTTTGTAAAGCGAGCCAGCGCAGTCACAATTAATGCTCTTTTCATTTTTTTACAATCATTCGTCACCGTTTTTTCTCCTCACATCATTTCATATTTAAATATCCCACATAATCATAGTCATCAATCCATCGTCTACCTGTGAATTTGCCCTTATATTGACACAAGTCCATCACATCTCCATTCGGTTGTTCTGACCCAGAAATATAATGTGAACATTTGATTTCCGGCATCGGATGTGCGTAAGTGCCAACTTATGCTTATAAGGTAACTCATCAAACTTCTTTAGAAGTCCTTCTGTACAGCCATTCTGTTGAACTAAAATAATATAGAGATTATCCCTATTAATTCTCGCGGTCCTCTTTTCCCAGATTCTTTTAGCTTCATCAAAAGATGGATAATGCATGAAATAAATAGTTATATCATCCAGCTTAGCGACTGGATAATCCTTGTCACTTTGAACTTCTACTAGCGTCTGACTTAAATAATAATCAAGTTTTTCCAAAAACTTGATGTAGTCCTCTGCACCAAAAAACAGGTTAACTGTTGGAGAATTAAAACGTTCCCCCAACTCGTGAAGAATCACCCCCCCTACGCAGTTATTGCATAGTATCGTGAAATTTCTATTAGCGAGCCGCTTTTTATTTTCAGAATTTAATGCTGTTCTCAAAAAAGCTCTATAATATTTCGAGATTTTCATATATCCTACCTCGTTTATTTTGTAAATACATCTTCATACTGTCCACAGATCTTATCCCACGTGTACTCTTCCGCCACACGCTTTTTTGCTCTCCGGCCCATCTCAGCGATTTGATCTGCACTCATCTGATCAGCTTTATCAATGAGTTTTGCAAGGCTCCCCGGCTTGCGGCTCCAATAAAGAGCACAATCCTCTGCGACTTCTTTATTAAATCCAACATCAACCAGCAGGTTTAAATCTGTACTGCCGAGAGCTTCAATCAGAGACGGGTTCGTACCACCAACCGTATGACCGTGGAAATAAGCATAGGCATTCTCACGAATCTTCTTCAGCAGTTCCTGATCGTAAACAGTGCCGACAAATTTGATTCTCTTATCACTCTTGAAATGAAGTTTTTCCTCAAGCTCATTTAAGAACTTTCATTCACATTCGTAATAATCGCAAAGTTCTTTTGACTCTTGCTTTCATGAACTCCCGAATCATAACTTCAAAAGAGTTCTCCGGTACAAAACGACCGACGACAAGGTAGTAGTCCTTTTTCGTCAGTCCTTTTTCTCTATACCAGTTCATCAGCTTCTCATCGTCATCAGCCAACTTACTAAGGGTCAGATCTGCACCATACGCAATAAATGTAGTCTTCGGATTTCTGCCTTTGATGCCTTTTCCGTCATAACACTCGTGGATATACTTCTCGATATTCACTGAGTCACAGATAGCAAGATCACAGTATTTGACCATCATCTGCTCAGAAATCTTCCAGTATTTCCGAATCGGTGCAGACCACTTTGCTCTCATCCATTCGTGTCCGTCCGGATTCAGGTACACAGTACCACCCAGCTTATGGATTTCTTTATAGAAATGACCAGCAAAGGGTCCGATACGGCAAGCCATGATATAAACGATTGGATGCTTAATCCGATGTTCTTTTATGTACTTACAGCAAGCCTTCAATGCCGCAACATCATAATAAATTGCCTGTGCCGGTCCAATCTGAGGAATATCTATCTTAAAACAATGTGCATTGTGGAATTCGAACTCATGATCATTGATTCTGGTCACACCATCCACTTTTGTTTCATCCATGTAACCGTCACCGTTAGCCTTACACGCCACATGATATTTAATATTTTTCTTATTCTGGTGGTACTCTGTGAGCTTATAAACAAAAGTCTCGTATCCGCCATATGCACCTAAGCTCTTAGCTCCTACCAGAAATACGTGTTGTACTGCGTTTTCCCGCTGCATTTTTCCTACCCCTGTGTTCTTAAAATTTAAAAGTGTCTTTCAGTCCCAACCACTTCTGGTCTTTATCACTCAGGTTCAGTGCCGTACCATCTTCCAGCGTATAGCCCTCTGCGCTTGCATTGCCCTTGTATTCACCCTTCAGCTCCGGCCACTCAATGCCGATTTCCGGGTCGTTCCAAGCCATGCCGCCCTCATCGTTCGGATGCCAGAAGTCATTAACCTTATAGCAGAACTCTGCCTCGTCGCTCAGAACCAGGAAACCATGTGCAAAGCCCTCTGGGATAAGGAACTGCTTCTTATTCTCGGCAGACAGGGTCACACCATACCACTTACCATAAGTCTCAGAACTGCTTCTGAGGTCAACCGCTACATCAAACACAGTACCGCGCACGGCGCGAACCAGTTACACTGCGGATACTGCTTCTGGAAGTGCAGACCACGCAGCACCCCCTTTGTGGACATAGACTGGTTGTCCTGCACAAAGTGAATGTCAATGCCAGCTTCCTTCATATCTTTCTCATTGTAGGTTTCCATAAAATAGCCACGAGCATCACCGTGCACAGCAGGATCGATAACACAAAGACCCTCGATGCCACCTACATTTTTCTCAACTTTAATCTGTCCCATTTTCTCTATCTCCTCTTACTGCTCGATTTCTTTCAGGTATCGGCTCAGTGCATCCTGCCAAGTCGGAAGCGGAGTAAATCCTGCTTCCACCAGCTTGCTCTTATCTAAACGACTGTTGAACGGACGAGCTGCCTTGCTCAGACCATACTCTGCCGTGGTCACCGGCAGGACTTCCGTCTTATATCCAGCCTGACGATAGATTTCCTTTGTGAAATCATACCAACTGATATAGCCACCCTCGTTAGTCGCATGGTAATAGCCGTACTTCTCTGTTTCATTCATATCAACGAGCAGTCGCGCCAAATCATATGTATAAGTCGGTGTGCCGATCTGGTCATTGACCACACGGACAGTATCGTGCGTCTTGCCGACATTCAGCATGGTCTTGATAAAGTTCTTACCATTCAAACCGAATACCCATGCGATACGGACAATGAAACACTTCTTCAGCGTCTGGCTGACTGCCAGCTCACCTTCCAGTTTCGTCTGGCCGTATACATTCAAAGGCTTGTAATCCTTGCAGTCCGGCTGCCAAGGCTCTGTGCCCTGACCGTCAAACACATAATCCGTGCTGATGTAGGTCATTTTGCAGTCCAGTTTCTTGCAGACATCTGCAATGTTCTGAGTGCCGCCAGCATTGATGGCACGGACTTTTGTGACTTATGGCCTATTAAAACAGCATTTAGCCTTAGCCCAATAATATCATGTACATTCTAGCTTATTTGCTCCAGTTTGTAAACATTATGAAGCAACTTTTGTCACAGAATGTCGAACTTTTTCCTATTTGTTTCTTTTATCATTACCATTACTTTACATAATCTCTATTCGCACAAAAAAAGGATTAGCAGCCTTTCGAAAATGACACGTTCCTAATCCCCTTTTATTTTCCTATCCTATTCCATTTCTTTCCTTCTCAAAATATCAAACCTATCCAATTCCACGCCAAGATCAATCCACAATTTCTGCTTCGGATGCGGCGCACTCTCCATCTGGTTCTCTTCATCATCCAGATCCCTTCACCGTAACGCAGACATTCTCACCATCCGGTTTCATCACTTCAATTTCTTCTCCAACCGAAAACTTATTCCTCTGCTCAATCGCATATCTGCTTTTTTCATTCTTCTCCCCAATAATCCCCAGATACGTATACTCCTTCACATACGTATTACTGTCATAAATCTGGCTCTCATGATCCGGCTTCCCATAGAAAAATCCCGTAGTAAACTGCCTGTACGTACAGTTCGAGATCTGATCCCGATACCACTCCATATTCTCCTCATACTTCTTAGGCTCTCCAGATAATCATCAATCGCCTTCCGATACGTCCTTGCCACCGTCGCCACATACAGCGCCGTCTTCATTCTTCCTTCAATCTTATAACTGTCAATCCCCGCATCCAGCAAATCCGGGATATGCTCAATCATACAAAGATCTTTCGAGTTAAAGATATATGTCCCTCTCTCATTCTCATACACCGGCAGATACTCCCCCGGTCTGGACTCTTCCACGACCGCATACTTCCACCGGCACGGATGTGTACAAGCCCCCTGGTTCGCATCTCTTCCCGTGAAATAATTGGACAGCAGACATCTTCCCGAGTACGAAATACACATCGCCCCATGAATAAACGTCTCGATCTCCATCTCCTCCGGAATATGCTCCCGAATCTCTTTGATCTCCGCCAGCGACAGCTCCCGCGCTGTCACGACGCGCCTTCGCCCCCTGTTCATACCAGAACTGATACGTTCCATAGTTCGTATTATTCGCCTGTGTACTGATATGCCGCTCAATCTCCGGGCACACTTCCATCGCAATCCGATACACTCCCGGATCCGAAATAATGAGTGCATCCGGTCCAATCTCTTTCAATTCGGCAAAGTAAGCCCGCACGCCCTCAAGATCCTGGTTATGTGCCAGAATATTCGCGGTGACATACACTTTCACTCCATGCGCATGCGCAAACTCCACGCCTTCTTTCATATCTTCCATCGAAAAGTTCTTCGCCTTCGCCCGGAGTCCGAAGACTTCTCCGCCGATATATACGGCATCTGCGCCGAAGATCACTGCTACTTTTAATACTTCCAGACTGCTGGCTGGAACCAGTAATTCCGGTTTTCTCATGTTGTTTCCTCTCTCTTCTCATGGCTTTTCATCGTGATCGCGATTCCATCTCCCAGCGGCACGACCGATGTCAGCAGCCCTTCATTGTGTGTCAGTTCAAATAAGTATTCCCGCATCCGTTTGTGGATCGTGCGGTTCCGGCGTTCCACGGCGAAGTGGGATTCGATGACGTCGCCGTCCTGCAGCACGTTGTCGGTGATCAGTACGCCGTTCTTATCAAGGACACGCAGGACTTCCGGCAGGAAGTGGATGTACTGTCCCTTAGCGGCGTCCATAAAGATAAAATCGTACGGGCCGTCCAGGGTTTTTAAGACTTCGGCGGCATCTCCCGGAATCAGGGTAATGTGGTCGCAAAGCCGGATTTTTCGAAGTTTTCCCGCGCGATCGGGATGCGTTTTTCGTAATTTTCTATTGTGGTAATCTCTGCGTCCGGTTCGCCGTACTGTGCCATGAAAACAGCAGAGAATCCTACGGCAGTTCCTACCTCCAGGATTCTCTTTGGCTGTTTCATCTTTAAGAATACTTTTAAAAAGCTCTGCATTTCACGGCGAATGACCGGCACCCGGTCCTGTTTGGCCGTCCGCTCCAGATTTTCCAGAAACGGGGTGTGGCCGGTGTCCAGGGAATTGATGTAGGTTACCATTCGTTCGTCTATTATCATGTAAGATTCCTCTTGTTTTGCAAACGTGCGTTATTCCGCGGACGGCTGTCCTTCGGTGTTAATGCCGGCCAGAATTTCCAGCATTTCATCGACGGTCTGTGCGGTGTTCAGCACGTAGGAACCGTCCTTGATGCCGCCGTAGTAGCCGGACAGGCGGTACTGGACTTCGAAAACCAGAAGGCTTTCGTCGATCAGTCCGTTGTCTTTCAGGAGTTCGCCAAGTTCTTTCGCCTCCATGCCGGAACGCACCTGTACGGTGACTTCCTTTCCTTTTTCTCTGGATGCGACTGGCTCCTCGGCAAACACGTCATGTCCAAACTGATATGAAGTTTTCGCTGCCAGAATGATCACAAGAATCACGCAGACGTAAATGAGCAGGCGCACGGTTCCTTTCGCACCTGTCAGCGCTGCGCGGTATCCGGCATCCCTTTTCTTTTCGGACATGGGCGCTCTCCTTTTGATTTTCGGTTTTAGATTTCCGGTACGCCGATGCGGATTTCTTCTGAAATGCAGTCCTGCACCTTCTGTACCATCTTACAGACCTCGAGTTCCGCTTCAAGATAGGCGTTTGCTTTCTCGCTTTTGCGGAGTGCGTAGGAATCCCGCTCGAGGGAATCTACGGCGTCGTAGAGGTCTACGTTTTCTGACTGCTGCAGTCGATAATTGCGGATTCGATAGTCATCGACCCGGCTTTTTAGTTTCGGGTCTTTTTCGAGTTCCTGTTCCATACATAAGTAATTCTGATATGCCCTGCTCTCCCGCATTTCTTCGATGAGCGCGTTCAGGCACTCTGTTACTTTGTCCATGGTATTTATGCCTCCATGATGATCGGAAGGATCATCGGTCTTCTCTTTGTTTTCTTCCATACATAATCGCCGAGGGCATCTTTGATCGTGGATTTGATCTTGCCCCAGTCGGAGATATTTTTGGAAAGGCAGCCATCCAGTGCCTCTTCTACAACTTCTCTTGCCTCGCCCATCAAATCCTCGGATTCGCGTACATAGACGAAACCGCGGGATACGATGTCCGGGCCGGCAGAAGCTGGTTCGTTCTCTTTTCGAGAGTCAGTACAACGACCATGATTCCGTCCTCGGACAGATGCTGGCGGTCACGCAGGACGATATTTCCTACATCACCAACGCCGAGTCCGTCGACCATGATGGCTCCGGTGTGGACTTTGCCAGTTACTGCTGCGCCGTCCTCATCGAGTTCCATGACATCACCGGAATACATGAGGAAGATGTTCTCTTTCGGGATGCCGAGACTCTGTGCTACTTCTGCGTGTGCCTTTAAGTGGCGGTACTCGCCGTGTACCGGAATGGCGTATTTCGGTTTTACCAGGGAGTAGATCAGTTTGATTTCCTCCTGGCAGGCATGTCCGGATACGTGAACGTCCTGGAATACGACGTTGGCACCCTGTGCAGACAGTTCGTTGATGACGTTCGAAACGGCTTTTTCATTTCCCGGGATTGGGTGGGAACTGAAGATCACGGTGTCGCCCGGCAGGATCGAGATCTTTTTGTGCAGGTGTGCCGCCATACGGGACAGTGCTGCCATGGACTCGCCCTGGCTTCCGGTGGTGATCAGGACAAGCTGTTCGCCGGTGTAGTTTTTCATCTGCTCCACATCGATCAGGGTATTTTCCGGGATATTGATGTAGCCCAGCTCCTGCGCGATGGAGATGATGTTGACCATACTGCGGCCTTCGATGACACTTACGGCCGTATTTATAAGCAGAGTTGATGATCTGCTGCACACGGTCGACGTTCGATGCGAAGGTTGCGATGATGATTCGGGAATTCTGATGCTCGGCAAACAGGCCGTCGATCGTCTTTCCTACGGTCCGCTCGGACATGGTAAAGCCAGGCCGCTCTGCATTGGTACTGTCGCACATCAGTGCCAGAACGCCTTTCTTTCCGATCTCTGCGAATCTCTGCAGGTCGATGACATCACCAAAGACTGGTGTGTAGTCGACTTTGAAGTCTCCGGTGTGGACAATGATGCCAGCCGGGGAGTAGATTGCCAGTGCTGCTGCATCTGCAATACTGTGGTTTGTTTGATAAACTCAATGCGGAATGCGCCCAGGTTGATGGACTGTCCGTGTTTGATGATTTTCCGTTTTGTGGTACGGAGCAGGTTGTGCTCCTTTAATTTGTTTTCGATCAGGCCAATCGTCAGTTTGGTGGCGTAGACCGGCACGTTCACTTCTTTTAAGATGTAAGGCAGGGCTCCGATATGGTCCTCGTGGCCGTGGGTGATGACGAAGCCTTTGACTTTGTCGATGTTTTCTTTCAGATATGTTACATCCGGGATGACCAGGTCGATACCGAGCATGTCGTCTTCCGGGAATGCAAGTCCGCAGTCTACGACGATGATACTGTCCTCATACTCGAAAACGGTGATGTTCATACCGATCTGTTCCAGGCCGCCAAGCGGTATAATTTTTAATTTACTTCCATTATTCTTTTTCAAATAGCACCTCCGCGCATGTTTTCCAAACGATTCCGTTACCGGTACGGCTTCACGCACGCATCCCCTGAGCGTCACTTCAGCTGATGGAGCATATCCCGCACCTGCAGGATTTGCCCTTTAAAGCGCTGTCCCGGTCCCGCTTCGTCTGCGTCCCGGTATGGCTTCAAAACGGCTGGTTCAATAGGTGATGTCTGCCTCGTCATCCAACATGGAAGCAAATACGCCGGAAACGGCATCGAATTCGGTGTCGTCTTCTACCATAACATACTCTGCCTCTGCGTCGGTGTCGGTGGAGATATCCTTCAGAATATAGGCATTTGCCTCATCGTCCTTTGAATCGGATACCAGAATATAGTTGACTCCGTTAATTCTGGTCTGCTCCTCCACGTAAAATTCTTCTTTGCCGCCATCATCTGTTACAAATGTTATTTTTTCCATACAATATTCCTTTGTTCAGTTTTCCTGTGATTCCTTCTGATGGGAAAGATAGTCCAGATATCCCTGCAGGATAAAAACAGCTGCAATCATATCTACGTACTCCTTGCGGTTTTCCCTGCGGATTCCGGTTTCCATCATGGTGCGGTCTGCTTCGACCGTTGTCAGCCGCTCGTCCCACATGACAACGGGCAGACCTGTCCGTCTCTCCAGCATTTCTTTGAACTCGAGAGATTTTTCGGCCCGCTCTCCGATGTCGTTGTTCATATGTTTCGGGAAGCCGAGTACGATTTTTTCCACGCCGTACTCTTTTGCTATCTCTTCAATCCGGGCCAGCGTCTGGCGCAGCTTATTCTCCGATTTTCTGCGGACAATTTCGATTCCCTGCGCAGTAAGACCCAGGCGTCGCTGACTGCCACCCCTACTGTTTTTGAGCCGTAATCTAATCCCATTATTCTCATAGTAATTACGCTCACTTCCAGGATTCATTTTTGATGTACTCTTTTAACAGTTCCTCTACCAGTTCATCACGCTCTACTTTCATGATCAGGCTTCTGGCTCCCTTAAAGCTTGTGATGTACGTCGGATCGCCTGACATGATATAGCCTACGATCTGGTTGACTGGATTATACCCTTTTTCTACCATGGCGTTGTAAACGGTTTCGAGTACCTCTTTTACCTGAATCTCCGGCTCTGTTTTTACTTTAAAATATTGTGTGTTACTTAATCCTGACATTCTTTTCACGTCCTCGTATTTATTGATATCATTTATATTCTAATACATGTTATGGGAAATTTCAATCGTGAAATTGCCCAACTATTTGAATGTTACAGTTCACTGTATCTCAGCGAACTGTAATATTCAAAGCCCGCATGGAAAATTTTGCTTTACGAAGTGGCGGCAGCTATTTCTGATGTTATTTTATCCCTGAAAACGCCGCATTATTCATATGAATTGGAAGTAAAAATCATTTCCAGGATTCTCTGGGCACAGGCGGTCAGGTCTTTTTCCTCGAGATACTGGTCATTTTCGGCACTCAGCGCATCCAGGATTTCGCGGCGGTCGGTGTCGGTTCCCGGCATCACAAGATCGTTTCCGGCAGCAATGCATTTTGCGGCAGAGGAGCCTCCGTCGGCGTTTGTTGTGGTCCAGTCTGTCATGATGATGCCGGCAAAGCCCCATTCCTTTCTTGCAGCGGTTGTGCACAGATCGTAGCTGTTGGCGGTGTGGACACCGTTTACCTTGTTGTAGGAGGTCATGATCGCCTTTGGCTGGGATTCTTTGATTGCAATTTCGAAGCCTTTCAGATAGATCTCACGCAGAGCGCGCTCGGAGACGATGCTCGATACGCCGCGGCGGTTTTCTTCCTGATTGTTGCAGGCGTAATGTTTGATGGTCGTTCCGACGCCGTGCTGTCTCTGCACACCGCGTGTGAGAGCTGCTGCGATGATTCTGACCAGAATTTCGATTGAATTTTCTCCCGCCCTGTTCTATACTAATGTAAACAAATGTAGCTGTTTTTTATTCCAGATAACTACAAAATCGGAGGTATCACGCTTTATGCATATGACACAAATTCAATCTGTCTTAAACGAGAAAAAAATCACGTTTTCCTATACGGAAGAGGATAACTGCGGAAGCATCGACTTTGAGCACCGCGGTCTGCGGTATCATATCTGGGAATTTGCAGACGATGTGGAGCCGGTCGGCGTGGAGACCAATCTGCGGTATGCAGGGCGCGATGAGGAAATCGAAGGCGATTACGATACGATTCTCGCAGAACATTTAAAGAAAGAATTTTAAGCGATTTCATTTCATTTTTGGGAAAAGATGTGTATTTTATGACGCCAGTTCTTCAACCACAGCTCGAAAAAGTCACGCTGGAACAGTATGAAATGCTTCCAGAAGAGAAACGCTTCGAAGTTTTTGACGGTGTCATCTACGACATGGCAAGCCCTTCGCAGGTTCATCAGGCACTGTCCATGCAGCTTTCTACACTCATCAATACTTACATTCTTCGCAAAAAATCATATATTTTCTAACGCTGCCAGAAACAGCTCATAGAAGTCATCTTCCCCTTCAAGCGCCGGGGAATTTTCTCCGCCGCCATTGGTGCTGCGTTTGATTTCTGCGTAAAATTCTTCACCTGCCATGGCAAGATCCATTTCATAGATGGAAACGCCATAGGCATGGCAGATTTCGCAGAATGCGTGGATTGGATTCGGATTTTTCCTTGTCTGAAGCAGTTTTTCACGCAGAATAGAGTCTGCTTTTGCTTTTTTCTGCAGTTCGTCTAACAGTTCAACCAGTTCATTCATTTTGAAAACCTCCCTTTTTGCTAAAAAACAGCACAGAAATCCCACGGTTTGCGTGCCTCTCTGTACTGCTTCTTTATTTTACGCTATTTTTCTTTTTTTCTGTCAAGCTTTTGCCTGCACTGCAGGGAAGTTCTTTCATCGCCATGATTGCTGTTC
>ENA-OQIM01000158-OQIM01000158.1-human-gut-metagenome-genome-assembly--contig:-NODE-158-length-23111-cov-1.801297_pt1 | contig 23111 bp, 21 predicted proteins | sample MGYA00242579_ERZ504744 | MGnify/ENA primary metagenome ERZ504744 (study PRJEB26092, sample SAMD00036441) | human gut metagenome | host: Homo sapiens | study: EMG produced TPA metagenomics assembly of...
AATGGATATCCCAGCATCTATCCTCACAAAACTGCTATAAAGATGAAAGAAGCAGAACCCAATAATAAAGTCCTACTAGGCATGAGCGGAGGAACAGACAGTTCCGTAGCCGCCCTTCTATTGCAGGATGCAGGATACGAGGTAACCGGCATCACCTTCCGTTTTTATGAAAAAGGAAATGATACAGAGTATCTGGAGGATGCCCGCACTTTATGTGAACGTCTGGGTATCCCCCATCTCACATACGATGTTCGTGGCACCTTCCGGAAAACCATCATTGACTATTTCATCAACGAATATATGGCAGGTCATACCCCGGTTCCCTGTACTTTATGCAACAACTACCTGAAATGGCCTCTTTTGAAGAGAATATCCGATGAAATGGGGATCTATCACTTCGCTACAGGACATTATGTACGCCGACGCCTCATCAATGGATACTATCACATCACTACCGGTGCCGACCCGGATAAAGACCAATCCTTTTTCCTATGGGGGCTGCCACAAGAAATCCTGCAACGTATGCTTCTCCCTATGGCAACCTGACTAAAGCCCGTGTCCGTGAGATCGCGGCAGAGCGTGGTTTTCTGAAAGCCGCCCATAAACGGGACAGTCTGGGAGTCTGCTTCTGCCCCATGGACTACCGCACATTCCTGCATAAGGAATTGCCTGAAGGAAGTATCCTACCGGGTAAATTCTTCGATGAAATGGGGAATTTTATCGCACAGCACAAAGGTTATCCTTTCTATACCATCGGCCAGCGGAGAGGATTGGGCATAGATCTTAACCGGGCTGTCTTTGTCAAAGAAATCATTCCGGCAGAAAACAAAGTCATACTGAGCGACTTGAAAGCACTGGAAAAAACAGAAATGAGACTGAAAGAATGGCGCATCACCAATCCCGCTTTATTACTAAATAAGGACGACATCATCGTCAAAATACGCTATCGGAAACAAGCAAACCGCTGCACAGTAACCCTGCAACCGGATAACACCCTGCATGTACAACTGCATGAGCCGCTGACAGCCATTGCCCCGGGACAAGCAGCCGCTTTTTATAGGGATGATGTAGTACTGGGTGGGGGCATTATCATCTAATTCCAGACACTTTCAAATCATATTTCGGCTCTCTTTTTTGCTGCTTCAAGATTTTCTTGATAACTTTCCGTCGTTTCACCTTCAGGTCGAGAAACCGGAAAGTGAAAATAGAGATGTATCCGAATCAAACCTTAAATAGATAGAGATGAAAAGTAGAAATTATGCAGGCATATCCTTACTTGCCTCATTAGCCGCTTGTAACTCTGCAACAGCAGAAACCGTTCAAAAAACAGTACGCAAGACCCGAAAAAGCCCAATGTTATCGTTATTCTGGCAGATGACCTGGGATATGGAGATTTAAAATGTTACGGAGCCAAGAATGTAGAAACTCCCCATGTTGACAAACTGGCATCGGAAGGCATCCGTTTTACTAATGCACATACTGTAGCCGCTACCAGCACCCCATCCCGCTACTCCTTGCTGACAGGAGAATATGCATGGCGCAGACCGGATACGGATATTGCCGCAGGAGATGTAAAAATGATTATCCGTCCCGAACAATACACCATGGCAGATATGTTTAAAAGTGCCGGATATGCTACAGCCGCTATCGGCAAATGGCATCTGGGACTAGGAGACAAGACAGGCGGACAGGATTGGAATGCTCCTTTACCAGCCGCTTTGGGTGACTTAGGCTTTGACTATCACTATATCATGGCCGCTACAGCCGACCGTGTACCTTGTGTATTTATAGAAAACGGCAAGGTAGCCAACTATGATCCGTCCGATCCTATAGAAGTGAGTTACACCAAGAACTTTCCGGGAGAACCGACCGGAAAAGATAATCCCGAACTACTGTATAACCTACATCCCAGCAACGGACATGACATGTCCATCGTCAATGGCATCAGCCGCATCGGATTTATGAAAGGGGGTGGAAAGGCACTTTGGAAGATGAGAACATTGCCGATTCCATCGCCGTTCATGCCATCGATTTTATCAAACAGCATAAAGACGAGCCTTTCTTTATGTATTTTGCGACCAATGATGTACACGTTCCCCGTTTTCCTCATGACCGCTTCCGTGGAAAGAATCCTATGGGACTACGCGGAGACGCAATCGCCCAATTCGACTGGACGGTAGGCCAGCTGATGGAAACATTGGACCAACTTGGACTAACTGAAAACACGCTGATTATTCTATCCAGCGACAATGGTCCGGTTGTAGACGACGGATATAAGGATAAGGCAGAAGAGCTGTTGAACGGACATACACCTTCCGGTCCATGGAGAGGGAACAAATACAGCGCTTTCGAGGGTGGAACAGCCGTTCCGGTCATCGTCCGCTGGCCACGGAAGATAAAAAAGGCAGGAGACTCGGACGTATTAATGTCACAGATTGACTGGCTAGCCTCTTTAGGAGCTTTGGTCAACGCCAGATTACCTAAAGGCAGCGCTCCGGACAGCTATGACCGTTTAGGGAATTTGATAGGAACCGATAAGACAGACCGCCCATGATTGTGGAACAATCCATGAACCACACGTTGTCCGTCCGTACCAAAGACTGGAAATACATTGAACCGAATGATGATCCGACCACTTTCATGAAGGCAGAAAAAATAGAGACCGGAAACCTGAACGTTCCCCAGTTATATGAATGGAAAAGGTGAGCGAACAAGAGAATGTAGCAGAAAAGTATCCTAAGAAAGTATTTGAGTTGCAGACAATTCTGAGGCAAGTACGCAATAAGAGAATAAAGATGTAAACAGGACTCATCCAATAAGAGGATATTTCAAAAGTTCGAAGTAACTATCAAATGTTCCACCGTAGGGCAGACCCATGAGTCCGCCCCTACAACATAACGACAACAAAAATCACTTTTAACACATTTACATAAAGTACAAAAACATTCCGTCACAGCAACTCACTCATTACCAACCACTTTCTGTGTAATAGTCTTTCAAATCCTCCTCAATCGGTATGCCGGTGGCGAAATAAATCTGTTTCGGGGATTCTCTCGGACAGAATGTAAAATCACCCCCTCGTTACCTCCCGGCAACTCGTAGGCATCATAAGAACCTATTCTCATCTTATCTTCACCTCACTCCATTTAATATTTCACCAAGGTGAAGCAATTATTCCACCTGGGTGAAAGTGGCTGTTCACCTAAGTGAAGCTAGCTCTTCACCTTAGTGAAGCAACGAACGCACCCGAACAAAAATACGCCTTATGACGCTCCCCTGCAAAGGAACAACCGTAGCTATGACACAGGAATTAGAACAACCGATATCCGTCAAACCAAATTTGGCAGCAGAAAATGGCAAACCGTTTCAGGGGGATTTAGAATGTATTTGCACAACATATCACTGATTTACAGCAAAATGCTGCGCATAATCCAAGATGATAATATACGTATAATCAAAAAAACTCCTTGGTACAACCAAGGGAGGCAGGTATACATTTCCTTTAAAAGTTCCGGATGCAGTTGGGATTATAAAGCAGCCCTTCGGCTGCTTTATGTTTCTCTATCCTCTGTGTTAGTATTTAAAGGAATGATTCATCTTTTACTTATTACTTGCTTTAACAAACTTATAAAGCACGAAAGTCTTCGGTGCCATCTCTACATTCAGTACATTACCCTCAACCGTAGCAGCACTTTCTTTCGGAGTGATGACATTCGGATGCTCTACCGTGTTATCTTTATCCAAATCGGCAGACTGGAGTGTGATGCATTTACCTTCCACAAGTTTATCACTCTTCTTCAACCCGTTGAAAGTCAATGATACTGGCTGTGTCTGTTCCGAAGTATTGGCAATTTTCACGATATAAGCCTTTTCATCCTTATCCCATACGGCACTGGCAAACAGACCATCCTGTCCTTCCTGACCACTCACAGCTTTTTTATCCATAGTCAGGGGCAACACATGAGTACCTTTGTTATGAGCATAAAGCTGCTGCACATAGTAACTACAAGTACGAACCGAGTTCAGATTGTCAAACCAGATCAAATCCGGACGCCATTGCCATCCTTCCACATGGGCAAACAAAGGCGCATAAGTAGCCATGTGCACCACATCAGCATTCCGTTCCAGTCCGGTCATGAACGCAGCTTCCATTAAAGCAGCGTTAAAATGGTTCCATTTCTTGCCTTTGCCATGGCAGGCATATTCTCCAGCAAAGACCTTCGGTCCTTTGCGGTCGTAATTGTCATAACGGTTGCCTTGTGCCAGGAACCAGCTTTCGGGACGATAGAAATGCTCATCCACCAAATCCACTTTCAGATTTTTCATTTCCGGCCATAAGTAATCAAAAGTCTTTACCTTCAGACTGAGGTCCCGAACTACCAACAATCTTGATTTCAGGATGAGCCTTACGAAGCACCTCGACAAACTGTTTCAGACGTTCCGGATATTCCGGTCCCCATTGTTCGTTACCAATGCCCAAGAATTTCAAGTTAAAGGGAGCAGGGTGTCCCATATCCGCACGAACTTTTCCCCAAGTACTTGTGACATCGCCATTAGCAAACTCAATCAGGTCTAATGCATCCTGTATATACGAATCAAGCTTTGACAGGCTGACCTGCTGGTCGGGGTCATTCTGATACTGACATATCAATCCGCAGTTCAGAATAGGCAGCGGTTCGGCGCTATATCCTCCGACAACTGGAAATATTCAAAGAAGCCCAGTCCGTAGGTCTGGAAATAATCAGGGAAGAAACGATGCTTGAACGTATAATGCCAGCGGTTTTCATTCAACGGGCGATTCTCTACCGCACCTACTGTTTTTTTCCATTCGTAACGGGTAGCCTCATCCGTACCTTCTACAATACAGCCGCCGGGAAAACGGAAAACACCGGGTTTGATATCATATAAAGCCTGCACCAAGTCTTTACGAAGACCGTTCTTACGCTCTTTCCAAGTATCTACAGGGAAAAGAGAAACATGTTCCAGATCCACCGTTCCCGCACTTTCAAGGAAAATACGAAGATGAGCCTTGGGCTCCGTTCTCGGCGATTTCAATATCACCTCATATTGTTTCCAATCCTTCGAATTCACTATCAGTTCTTTTGACTCAAAAGCCTGACGTTCCTCCATCGTATCATTTTTGATCAATTCAATACGAAGTTTCTGGTTCTCACCACGTGCCCATACGGAAAAGCGATACTCAGCCCCTTCCTTGACACCTATGCCGAAAAAACCTTCGTTTTCAATTCCTGTGTGCTTTTCCCTGTGTCCGGAATTACCCAGACGGACGTAATGCGGATTTCGCTCGAACGGCCCGTCGTCCATCAAGGTCACATTGCCGAAAATATTCCAACCCATAAAACGTTGCGGGAATTCAAATGAACGGTTCTTTATCAGTTCGGCATACAAGCCTCCGTCCGCCCCATAATTAATGTCCTCAAAGAACAAACCATACATGGTTGGTTGTATTTCCGCACCTAATTTATTAGTCTGCACGACCATGTTGTGCGCATTCTGTGCATGTAGCGCTACTCCGGCAGCAAATACCCATGCTGTGAATAGAGTTCTGTGTAATTTCATGATAGTAATATTATTGATTTTTATTAGTCAATTCTCTTTCCCCACACAGAATGCCCTTGAGCATCCAGGCCGGTAAAAAGAATGGTTTCTGTTTCATTTTCCCAATCGTGTCCGGCAAAGATAATCAAATTGTTAATATCTTCTGTGGCTGTTTTTATATTAAGAAGTTGTTTTTTAACATTAAAATCCCAAGTTGCATCTCCAACACTGCCATCTGCTTCCAAAACAACACGGCAGATAACGCCTGCTCCCCATTTCGCAAGTCCCCTTCACCCCCACAATATTTGTCCAGCTTCCAAACTACGTTCCAAAGGCGGTTCCTGAATAGGATAATTTCCCACTCACCTACCAAATCTTCTTTAGTGAAAGAACGTGGAGCAGTACCTGCATAGCGTTCGGGAGAAACCACAGGCCATCCATTCACCGTAAAGAACACTTTGCGCACATGCAAATCCATCAACTGGTTCTGGGGGGGAAAGCCGTCCCTGATGGACCATAAAATAACGGCCGTCACCGGCATCAATAAGACCGCAATGAGCCGTTCCCGCCCATCCCGGATGATTTTCGAAGCGGTAAGGAGCTGTCAATATAGGAACATTATTCGTTGTATCTTTTATATCCTCTCCGTAGAAATCCACAAAAGGTCCTTCGGGAGAACCGGAATAAGCGACACGTACATTATAGGTAGTCATCAGCGGATCGTAGGATGATAAACAGATAATATTTGCCAAGTTGGGTTGATACATGATTTCCGGCGCTTCCAAGTTATCTTTCCGGTAATTGGCCCGGCGTGCTATCAAGTGCCCATGATCCTCCGGCTGCATAGTCATTCCTGTTTCGGGATTCAGTTCCACACAGTACAGACCACCGAAATAAGAGCCATAGTGCATCCACCACTTTCCGGTTTCCGGATCCTCAACCACAGAAGGTCTATGGCATTCATCGCATCCCCTTCTCCTGTCTTAACCACACACCCTTTCTGTATCCAGGGACCTTCAGGAGAATCCGACTCGGCCATACCGATATAGGATGTATTCCTGCCGAATGCCGAAACACAATAATACAAACGATAAATACCCTGATAAGGCATCAGATAAGGAGCCAGATATTAGTCGCCCCTTTTCCCTCCGCCTGACTATGAACCCATTCTATAGCCGGAGCAGGAATCTCGGGAAAAGCCCAGCCCACAAAATCCCAATGTACCAAGTCTTTTGATTTGCGTACCTGGACAAAACCCAGAGGCACATTCTTCTCTTTCGCCTCTTTCCGGTTCTCAGCAAAAATAGCATCGGTAGAATACAAATAATAAGTATCTCCTATTTTTTTACAAGCCGGGTCGTGTACATTATATGTTCCCCACTGCTTGTAATTCTCCATAGATGAAAGAGCGGTATAATCATCAGCCCAAGGATTGGGAGAAGGAACAGGCACGAAAGCCGTAGGTGCACTGCATGATACCAATATCCCTACGGCCAACAAGCCTAAACCGACCAACCTATTTATTATTAACCTTTCATGTCCATGAATAATCTTTGAGGGAAAAATTGCTGTTTCATAGTATTTTTTTATTATGTGACCATTTGCTAATGTACTAATTTGTCAATGACATGCGGCATATAACGCAGCCAACTGTCACATTGACTAACTATTATTAATGCAAATATAACTGCAATCAAAAGCTCGCCAGGTGGACAATATCGCTTAAAGGGTGGACATTTGTGCAGCAGAGGGATAAAAATGATTTATTTGTTTTTGAGGAAAAACGAAAAGGTATATCTTTGTATAAGTAACGGTATATTCTTACGTCATTAATGAACAACACACTATGAAAAAACATTGTTTTCTATTCGCTCTGTTCATCTTTTTATCTAGTCTGTATATGCAAGCTGAAGGAACAGCCGGAAAATGGTCCGAACGTTATAATTTCACTGCCATTACGATGGATGAAGGACTGCCTCACAACTTTGTGGATGATATATTGAAAGACAGTCAGGGCTTTTTATGGATCGCTACCCGCGGGGAAGGAATCGCCCGTTATGACGGTTATGAATTCACCGCCTTCCATATGGGAAACACCCGTATCAAGCTACGAAGTAACTTTATAAACAAACTGTGTGAGGATAACTTCAAGCGTATTTGGGCTGTCAGTGAAATGGGTATTGACATACTGGATATACAAACCATGCAGACAGTACAAGTCACTGATATGAAAGACAAACTTATTTCACTGTGTAACCGCCCCTCTCATCTTATTCTCCATAGCAAAGCGGGAAATATTTGGGTTTGTTCGGAAAACAATTTATTCAAAATTACCTTTGACAAACAAGGAGATATAAAACAAATCATTAAAACATGCGAAGTACCGGCAGGAGAATCCATCCGGACAATTTGTGAAGTAGAAGACTATCTCTGGATAAACTACAAAGACGGTATCTACCGCATCAAAGAATCGGCTATGGAAGTACAGGAACCCACATTCATTTCATCTGCCTTCAATTACCCGGTGTGTCCATACAAGTAATCTGCCGGAAAGAAAATGAAATTTGGATTGGCAGCGCACAAGGCCTTTTCCGATACAATATGGATACGGAACTGATGAAGCATTATATGTATGATCCGAATGACAATAGTTCGCTTTCCCAAAACTTTATCACAGACATAGCAGAAACAGGAGAACATACCATGCTGGTTGCCACCCTAAAAGGTATAAACCTTTTATAATGCGTTGACAGACAATTTTGAGCGGATAAATAAAGATACCGGAGAAGGAGAAATCGTACAAAACACATTAAACTGTGACTTCGTAAACTGTCTGCTGACCGATGGTGATATTATCTGGGTAGGCACCGAAGTGGGAGGTCTGAACAAGATGAGCCGCCGGATGCTGTTCGTACAAAACTATTATCATACTCCCGCCATTCCCGGAAGTCTTTCCCAAAATCCCGTCAATGCCATTTATGAAGACCCGTCGGGTGTTTTATGGGTAGGAACCGTAGAAGGAGGTTTGAACCGGCGGCTCCCGGCAGCAACACTTTTGAGCACTATACTACCGATGCACCCGCCCACCTAAGCCATAATACCGTCAGTTGCTTTACCAGCGATAACGATGGAAGACTTTGGATGGGAACTTGGGGAGGAGGCATAGGATGGATAGATATGAAAAATCCGCAGAACAAACAATTTCACCACATAGAAATACCCGAATGCGGAGACTTCTCATGGGGATGGGCCGGAAGTATCTGCTATGACCACTTGAATAATGCCATCTGGGTAGGAACCAGTATCAATATCTATGTTTACGATTTGAAAACACAAACGCTCACCGAACCATTCAAGGGCATGAACCTAGGTGGAATTGAAGGTTGTACAGGATACTACATAGATAAGGATAACCACCTGTGGCTGGGACTTACAGAAGGACTTTGCCGAATAGATTTAAGCAGTTTGAAAACCCCTAGACTGATTTATCAACTCTGGAGGATCAAGCTAGACGAACCGGAGTCAAAGTTAAAGGAAAGGGTAACCTACATCAACCCAGTCTAAAGACGGAACCCTTTGGATAGGCAGCAACGGATATGTTTCTACAAATCCTCACCAACAGAAAACGGAGAATATACCTTCCGCTCCTTCACCACCGAAGACGGACTGATAAACAACAGTGTCCGCTGCATATCGGAAGATAAAGAAGGGTATCTTTGGATTACCACCACCAACGGACTCTCCCGCTTCAATCCTAACAACAACAGCTTCTTCAACTATACCCGGAAAGACGGGCTATTATCCAACCAGTTCTATTGGAACGCAATATGCCGTGCCGCCAATGGAGATTTATATATAGGAAGTACCAAAGGACTGTCTGTGGTCAAGCCGGTCATAGATATAAACCCGAAGGAAGCTGTTCCCTTGGCGTTTACCCATGTCCGTGTGGCAAATAAAGAGCGATTGTACACAAACGGTACCTTACAGTTACACGAACGCGACAAATCTCTCTATATTGAATTTGCCGCATTGGATTATGATGCATCGACATTTGCCAATTATTATTACCGCTTGAAAGGATTTGACGACAAATGGATAAAAGTACCGGCCAACAGACGACAAGCCGCCTATACCAATCTGCGTCCCGGCAACTATACTTTCGAACTGCGTTATGCACCCGACGGCAAACAATGGCTGGAAGAAATGGCAGAACTCCACATTGCCGTATCACCTTATTTCTATAAAACCATCTGGTTCATTCTGTCCATATTGGTTCTTCTATCTTTCCTTATATATAAGGTATTATCATGGAGGCTTCGTTCGTTAAAAGAACAACAAGAAATACTCCACATCAAAGTAGAGGAACGTACCCGTGAACTGGAAGAACAGAAAAAACTGCTTTCCACTCAGGCAAGCGAGCTCTATCGTCAAAACCAACTATTAAAACAGCAAAACGAAAAAATAACCAAACAAAAAGGGCAACTGATCCAAATGTCAAAAAAGGTGCAGGAATTGACGGTTGACAAACTCGCCTTCTTCACCAATATCACCCATGAATTCCGTACTCCGTTGACATTAATCGTAGGACCTATAGAAAGAGCATTGAAACTAAGCTACAATCCTCAAGTCATTGAACAATTACATTTTGTGGAGCGCAACTCAAAATACTTGCTCTCACTGGTCAACCAATTAATGGACTTCCGCAAAGTAGAATCAGGGAAAATGGAAATTGTCCGCAACCCGGGCAATTTTGCCAAATTACTCAATGAACTACTAGTACCCTTCGACGCATATGCTTCCGAAAGAGGAATAACCATCGAACGTCGCTTCCGCCTTCCTTCATGTGAAATAATGTACGATGAGGATGCCATGCATAAAGTGATTGTCAATTTAATAGGAAATGCTTTGAAATTTACCCCCAAAGGAGGACAAATTACCATCTATGCCACCCCCCTCCGCCAGGAAGAGCAGGAAAAGTTATTCATCTGTATTCGGGATACAGGACCAGGACTTCCCGAAGAAGAGATAGACAAAGTATTCAACCGCTTCTACCAATCACAAAATAAGACGCATTCCTCTATCAACGGACAAAGCGGGACTGGAATCGGTCTCTATCTATGCAAACGAATTGTCCAGTTGCATGGAGGTTCAATTTGTGCCAAGAATAATCAGAGCAAAGGATGTTCTTTCCGTATTTTACTTCCTTTGCAATATGCCGATGCGGACAGTCTGCCCACACCAACAGAGCAAGTTAAAGAACCGGTCGACTCTCCGATGACATTGCAACCTGCCACCAATGGAAAACTGACGATTCTGGTAGTAGAAGACAACAAAGATATGCGCGACTATATCCGTTCCATCCTGACCGAGTATTATAACGTACTTGAAGCATCCCAAGGTGAAGAAGCATTAACAGTGCTCCAATCACAAAACGTGGATTTCATTGTCAGTGACTTGATGATGCCTGTCATGGATGGTATGGAACTGTCCCGCCGGGTAAAATCCAATTTTGCCATCTCGCATATCCCCTTCCTGATGCTTACGGCCAAAACATCCAACGAATCGCGCATTGAAAGTTTCCGTATAGGTGTAGACGAGTACCTTTTAAAACCATTTGATGACACTTTGCTGCTGGCCCGGATATCCAATATACTGGAAAACCGCAAAACGTTTCCAACAAAGTTCTCATACAGCATGGATGTGGATGCACTGAATATCGAAAAAGAATCCAGTGACAAGAAGTTCCTGGACAAAGCAATGCAGATTGTGAAAGAAAACTATAAGAACTCTTATTACGAAATAAGCGATTTCATCGAAGCAATGGGGGTAAGCAAAAGTTTGATGAACAAAAAAATGCAAAATCTGACGGGACAGTCTGCCGGACAATTCATGCGTAACTACCGGCTGAATCTTGCGCGGGAACTTATTATCCGTAACCGGCTGACGCACAATATGAATATATCTGAGATAGCATACGAAGTAGGATTCAATGATCCCAAATACTTCACACGCTGCTTTACAAAACATTTCGGAACAACACCCAGTTCGATGATGGAGAATGGAACCGACTGACTTATTCCAGAGCGTAAAATGAACGGATTGTATACCATAAATGCTCCGTTTTTCTACGCTCTCGTCTTGCTAAATAAATTATCTTTGCTCTACATTATAATAGCATATTTAATACCCATGAAAAAACAATTTATGACTTGGCTGCTTGCCATCACTACAATGTCAGCTTTTGCCCAACAAGCTACAGTTACAGGACCCGACTCCTTTTTAAGAGTAAATGTATCCGTAAAACAAGGCATCCCCGTTTATTCCGTTACCTATAAGGATAAGACCATCCTGGAAGATTCACCTTTAGGTTTCATTACCAATGTGGGGGACTTCAGCCGGGATATGACTTTCACCGGACAAAAAGAAAACAAAATAGATAAAACTTATACACAAGACCGTATCAAACAATCACAAATTCATTATCAAGCCAATGAACTTACATGCACCTTTACCAATAAAGAAAAGAAAAATATAAATATAATATTCCGCGTAAGCAACAACGATATTGCTTTCCGCTACGAAATGCCCAAATATGGCGATACAGGAAGCATAGTGATAGAAAAAGAAACGACAGGTTTTGACTTCCCATCCTTCACCACTACTTTCCTGTGCCCACAAAGTGACGCCATGATAGGTTGGAAACGTACCAAACCCAGCTATGAGGAAGAATATAAGGCTGACGCTCCTATGAATGTACGTTCACAATATCGGCACGGTTACACATTTCCTTGTCTGTTCCATGTAGGAGAAAATGGCTGGGCACTTATCAGTGAAACCGGAGTAGACAGCAAATACTGTGGCTCACACTTAAGCGATGCTACTGCCGACGGACTTTATACCATCGCTTTCCCCATGCCCGAAGAAAACAACGGTAACGGCACGGCATCTCCCGGCCTTGCATTGCCCGGTTCCACTCCCTGGCGTACTATTACTGTAGGCGAAAACCTAAAGCCGATTGTAGAGACAACGATTCCATGGGATGTCGTGGAACCTCTTTACCCAACGGAGCATACATACAAAATGGGACGCGGAACCTGGAGCTGGATACTTTGGCAAGATGGAAGCATCAATTTCGATGACCAGAAAAAATATGTAGACCTCGCCGCCGCCATGGGATATGAATATGTATTGATAGACAACTGGTGGGATACCAACATCGGCCGTGAACGTATGAAAGACTTCATAGACTATGCACACAGCAAGAAGGTTGATGTATTTTTATGGTATAGTTCCAGCGGCTACTGGAATGATATAGTGCAAGGTCCTACCAATTATATGGACAATCCCATTATCCGTAAAAAGGAAATGAAATGGCTGTATAATATAGGAGTAAAAGGAATCAAAGTAGACTTCTTCGGAGGTGACAAGCAGGAAACCATGCGTCTGTACGAAGCCATCCTGAGCGATGCGGATGATCATGGACTGATGGTCATTTTCCACGGCTGTACCCTTCCTCGCGGATGGGAGCGTATGTATCCTAATTATGTAGGAAGTGAAGCCGTGCTCGCATCGGAAAACCTGATTTTCCAACAACATTTTTGCGATGAAGAAGCATTTAATGCCTGTCTACATCCATTTATCCGCAACACCATCGGTTGCATGGAGTTCGGCGGTACATTTCTCAACAAACGCTTGAACCGCAACAATGATGGCGGAAGCATACGCAAGACCACTGATGTATTCCAACTGGCAACAGCCGTTTTATTCCAAAATCCTATTCAGAATTTTGCGTTGGCGCCTAATAACCTGACCGATGCCCCTCAAGTTTGTTTGGATTTCATGAAGCAAGTTCCCACCACATGGGACGAAACAAGATTCATTGACGGCTATCCGGGCAAATACGTAGTCTGGCACGCCGGCATGCCGATCAATGGTATATAGCCGGAATCAATGCACAAAAAGAACCGCTGAAATTAAAGTTGAACCTTCCCATGTGTACTAAAGGAGATAAAGTGATGCTTTATCAGGACGATAAAAAACTAAATCCTCACGCTGAAGAGATAACATTAAAAAAGAATGATGAAGTCAGCATTACGATGCAGGCGGAAGGAGGATTTTTACTTGTGAAATAATTCCTTTCAGAGAATTGTATTTTATCCCTCATGTAGCGGACAGTCTTCATCAGGTTGTCCGGTACATGATTTTTTATAAAAAAAGCCTTCTCCTGAGCCTATCTCACCGCCTCCAAAAGACATAAACTATAAGCGAAATAAATACATTTTTTCCCATTATTCATTCGTCCACCCTATAAAACCGTTTGTCCACCCCTGTTTACGGCATAAATTTTACTTTTGTCATGCAATCGGTACTCAACTTTCGGAAGAGACCCCTGCTTTTAAAATTTAATCCTAATCTTAAATATTATGAAGAATAGCTCCAGCATATTTATAAACTCTGTGGTTTGTCTACCTAGAGTATTCAACATTGGATTGTACAATAATCCAACATCTCAATTCAATATATCAGCAACAATTTAATCTACTAATTTAATACTTAAAAAAATGAGGAAACATTTATTATTTTCCGTAATGCTTAGTCTGTGTGCTATGGGTGGCATGATGGTGTATTCCACACCTGTTATGGCTACCGTGGCGCAATCTCCGACTATCAAGGTTCGCGGTCAAGTTATCGATGAACAAGGTGAACCCCTCACAGGGGCTACCGTCAGAATCAAAGACGGACAAGCGGAACCATTACCGATGTGGACGGAAACTTCCAATTGGAGGTTGCCGGTAACGCTATCCTTTCGATAAGCTATGTAGGCTACAAGGATCGTGAAGTAGCTGTTCGCAACCGCGCCATCATTGAATCCATCCAATTGCAACCCGACAATCAGATGCTTGAGCAAGTAGTTGTCATCGGTTATGGTACACAGAAGAAATCCGACTTGACTGGTTCCGTAGCCGTAGTAGATGCGGAAGCCCTGAAACAGACATCCCATTCCAATATCTCCACCATGCTAGAAGGTAAAGTATCAGGCGTACAAGTCACCTCCGACGGACAGCCCGGTGCAGACCCTACCGTCCGCATCCGTGGTGTCGGATCTTTCGGTGACACTTCTCCTCTTTATGTTATCGATGGTGTTCCTATGGGTACCTCCATCCGCGATTTCTCTTCAAACGATATTGAAACCATCCAAATCCTAAAGGACGCATCAGCCGCTGCATCTACGGTTCGCGCGCCGCCAACGGTGTGGTCATCATCACTACCAAACGCGGTCAGAAAGACCAACCGCTGAAAGTAGACTACAATGGCTACGTGGGTATGGACTATATCCCCCAGTAATGTCTATGATGTAATGGATGCCGACCAATACAGCCAATACATCGGTCAGGCATGTACCAACTCCAACACTCCGCTGCCCGGCGGTTACAAGCTGGACAGTACCACCGGAAAATATCATTTCCAGGACAACACCAATACCAACTGGTTTAAAGAAGTATTCAAAACAGGTATCCGTCAGAATCACAATGTGAATCTCTCCGGTGGCGGCGCCCACAACACCTATAATGTTTCATTAGACTACTACAACCAGAAAGGAACACTGGAAGGCGCCGGTCCTAACTATGAACGTTACACGGCACGTGTCAACAACACGATGGACACCAAATTCATCAAGTTCCATACCAGCCTTGTCTACTCTCACTCCGATCAAGACAACATGGGGTTGTCAAACGCTTCCGAATACGTTCAAGGTCTGTATGCGACGTAACCAATGTACTGCGTGGTACTTTGCTGATGCAGCCACCATCAAAGCCTATGACAACTCTACTTGGGTACTTGACAATCTGGTAGGTATCGCCAATAACTTCAACTATGACTCTTACGGCTATGGTGTTTACTACGATACTGTACATGGTGACATTTCGGCTTCCAACCCCTTGCTAGTCAACAATCTGCTGAAGCGCAACACCCGCGTGGACCGCTTCGTAGGAACAGCTTCTGCCGATGTGGATCTCCTGAAGATGATTGGCGTTGACAGCAAGAATCACAAGCTCAACTATAAAGTCAATCTCTCTTACAGCAAAACCCATTGCAAGGACTTCACCTGGATTCCCGCATGGGTACAGAGCAATCGTGTCTATCTGGCCAAGAGCAACGAACGCCTCACCAAGCTAGCCGTTCTTATGCCGATGCTTTGATTGAAAACGTGCTGACTTATGATGCTACCGTCGGCAAACACCATTTTAACCTGGTAGCCGGCCAGACTTACGAAGAAGAAAACACCGACCTGTTGACAGGCTGGGGCGTCAACTTCACCGAGCCTTACTTCCTGCAACTTCAGAATGCCGCCAACACTTATGCCGAAAGCTTCGAATACAAACACACCATCCTCTCTTACATCGGGCGTATCAACTACAACTACGATGACCGTTATCTGTTCTCGGCAACCGTGCGCCGCGACGGCAGTTCCCGCTTGTCCAAGAATATCCGTTGGGGTACTTTCCCCTCCGTATCTTTAGGATGGCGTTTTGACAAGGAAACTTTTTTCCCTTTCAACAGAAACATTGTCAACATGTTCAAGGTACGCGCCAGCTATGGTGAACTCGGTAACGAAAACATCGGTGAATACATGTATCAGGCTGTAATGGCACGTAACAACATGACTTATAGCTTTGGTAACACACCCATCACCGGTTCTGCCATTTCTACTTCGTAGACAATAACCTTTCTTGGGAAAAGAAGAAAAGCTACAACGTAGGTATCGACCTCGCCTTCTTCAACAACCGTTTGGAATTCACCGCTGAATGGTACAAAAATACCAGTGAAGACCTGCTGTATGCCGTTCCAGTTCCTGAGCAAGCCGGTGTATCCAACACCACTGTAACGATGAACGCCGCCTCGATGAATAACTCAGGTTTTGAATTTACGACTACCTACCGCAACCGCGACCACGACTTCAAATATGAAGTGTCAGCCAACTTGAGCACCATCCGTAACCGCGTAACCTCATTGGGCTTCGGTACCGATTCATATATATCCGGTGCTACATCACCAACGTAGGTGAAGAAATCGGTAAGTTCTACGGATGGGTTTATGACGGCATCGCCCGCACACAAGCCGACCTGGACAACCATGCCACACAAGAAGGTGCCCAGATTGGTGACTGCCTCTATAAGGACGTAAGCGGTCCCGACGGAAAGCCCGATGGAAAGGTGGATGCCTATGACCAAGTAGTACTGGGCAGCGGTATGCCTAAGATCAACTTCGGTTTGAACGCCCGCTTTGAATACAAACGTTTCGATCTGAGCATCGCTACGTTCGGTGCACTCAACTATCACGTAAGCGATGATATCCACAACTCTCTGAACTCCTGCTACGGCTGGGGCAACAAAGATGTAGCCATGCTTGACGCGAACCGTTTCAGTGAAGACGGCAGTACCTATCTTTCCAACGTGCCACGTACCTATGTTACCAACAGTGCCAGCTTGGCCTGGAACGATCTCTTCAGCGACCGCAAAATTCAGAACGCAGCTTATTGGAAAATTGCAATATAGAATTGGCTGACAACATTCCCCCAAGAATGGTTTGGCAAATACATATCCGACGTACGTCTCTATGTGTCAGCACAGAATTTACACACATTCACCGGGTACAAAGGTTATAATGTAGACTATGCAGGAGGCACCTTCACACCGGGATATAACTTCTGTTCTTATCCTACCGCACGTACCTTCATGTGTGGTGTTCATTTCACTTTCTAATCACTAAAAACATAACAATATGAAACTCAATAAATATGCATTGGCTCTCATTTTGGGATTAGGCACATTGGCTTCTTGCAATGATAATTTGGAGCTGTTGAATCCCAACCAGCAAACCTCAAACACATTCGGCTTCAATGCCGATGATTTGGAAGAGAGCGTTATTGCCGCCTATAACCATATCCGTATGGAAGGTTCTTACGCCCGTGTAGGCTACACCATCGACGTGTGTCGTGGTGATGAAGCATGGAACTCATCACAAGTATGGTATCTGCCTTTCGATGACCTGAATGCGGAAGTAACCTCGGACATCACGTGGTGGCCCTGGCGCGAATGGTACTATACCATTAATGTATGTAATTTTGCCATTTCCCGTTGCGATGAAGACAACAGCCAGCTTTCCGAGAAAATGAAACGCATCAAAGGACAAGTACTCTTCCTGCGTGGCCTGTCATACTACAATCTGGTTGGTTATTACCAGAACCCACCCCTCATCACAGATTATGCTACCTATTCTTCATTGGATGGACTTTATACCGGCAACAGCACATACGATGCCGTACTCGACCAAGTGGAAAGTGATTTCAAAGAAGCCATGGAATTGTTACCCTCACGAGATCAAGGTGGTGAATGGGAAAAAGGACGTGCCACCTGCGGTGCTGCAGCCGGCTACTATGCCCGTGCGCTCATGACACGCCATAAATTCAAAGATGCCCTTACTGTGCTGAAAGACATTATCGGCAAGAAATATGGTACTTATGAACTGATGGATAACTATGCGACAACTTTCGTGAAGGTCCTGCCTATGAGAACAACAAAGAAAGCCTTTTCGAAGTGCAATTCCTCGACTTGGAATCACAAGGAACCGATGACGAGTGGACTCCGGTGAACACCAGTCCGAATGCCACCCAAGGTTCGGCCATCGAGAGTAACTTCGCTCCCGGCAATTATGGTGGTTGGGCAGACATCTCGGCATCCCCGTGGCTCTACCATCTCTTCAAAGCTGAGCGTACAACTGACGGGAAACTCGACCCACGTCTGTACTGGACCATCGGTACTTATGAATCCGACTGGGAAGATTTCGAGTTCGGTAATGTAGCTTATACGAACAAGCTTACAGCCACTGACAACATCGTAACCAACAACACATACGGTGGTCTGCCCATCGCCAAGTTCACAAACCTTCGTACCGGTCTCTATAGCACGGTTATTACAGGTTTGCACGATGGAATCAACTTGCGTCTGATGCGTTACTCCGATGTGCTGCTCCGCGCCGCCGAATGTGAAAACGAAGTCAACGGCCCCACACAACAGGCCATCGACTGGATTAACGAAGTGCGCAACCGTGCTGACTTGCCCGACCTTGAACTGGCTGACTTCCCTACAGCCGACAAACTCTTCGAGCAGATTGCCAATGTGGAGCGTCCGAAGGAATTCGGGTGCGAGTTCGGACGCGGATTCGACCTTATCCGCTGGGGATTCTTCTATAAAAATGACCGTTTGCAACAACTCAAGGAACACAGCGTCGTACGCCGTTCTTTAATCGGAACCAAGGACCCTGTAAACTACAACGATATCGCAACCGATCCCGAACTGAAAAGTTCTTTCGACACTTACTTACCCGGACACGAATTCCTGCCCATCGTACAGCAGTTGTTGAACAAGAACCCCAATTTGAGTGGTAACTCCGCGAACTTCAGCACAGACAACTCTACTTATTTCAGTGAAAATGGATGGACAGTTCGTCCGGTTGTTGACTTAAGCAAATAAACAAACCTATTAAAATTTAAGACAATGAGAATACTCAGAAAATTAGTATACGTTTGCTGTTCCATCACCTTGGGGTTGATGGCATTGTCAAGCTGCGAGGGTGGCGAGTTATATGATGTAAACGCCCCTGACTGGATCTCCGAGAAAGTGGACTCTATAGCAGATTCAAAGAAAGAGCCGGAAGAAGAAGTACTGGAAGGTATGCAGGAAGATGTCTACTCCTTCGGTAACACAGACTACACCTCCGGTTTCTGGACAGCTTTCTCCAAGTATTACGTCGTGCCCGACGGGCAGAAATGGCATGGGGTGTTCAATCTCAACATCAATCCCGCCGACAATACCTATTATAAAAACTTCGCCCTCGTCATTACCAACGATACAGACCGTGGAGGAGAAGGATATACGGAATATGGTGCTTATCGTTTTGACACTACAAACGATACTTTGACCTATAACTCCCAATGGGGTTCCCATCTTTTTTTTCAAATACACATCCAGCACGCTGATGCTGTCACCCGTTGATAATCTGGACGAAACTGTACAGAAATTGGGCGGCAAAGTGACACTCACCGTAGACCGAACCAGTGAAAATGCCTTCTCTATCAAAATCCAGAACGCCTCGGCAACCAAAACCTACAAACAGCCGTACAAGTTACCCAATCTGAATATAGACAAGAGCAATACCAACATCCGCTGTTTCCTAGTACCTGAAGGCTCTTATATCAACTTCTTACAATCAAACATCATTCCTATCGGTGGCCTTACTTCTGCCGAGGACAAGAATCCGCTCTCGATGGTACTGCAAAATGTACCCGATCAGGTCAATGTAGGTACTACCCTCGAAGAGGCTGTATCCGGTATCACTGCCATTATCAGCTTCGAAGAAGGTGTGACTAAGACCGTAACTGCCGAAGAGCTCCAGTTCACTGCCATCCCCAATATGGAAGAACTGGGCACAAAGACACTTGTAGCCATCTACAACAAGACCTTCAAAGGTGAAAATTGCGACCAACCGATTGTGGCTAATGCGACATTTGAAGTCGTGGAAAAAATAGTATCCATCGAAGTGACCGCCCAACCCTCGCACGTGCAATACTATTACTACACTTCGGCAGCCACCGAAGCTTTGACAGACCGGACAATGGCCTTCGACCCGACAGGCATGGAGGTTACGGCAACTTACGCCAATGGAAGTTCAAGAGTGATTGACAGCTCAAAACTCAGCTTCTCTGTCGTTCCTGCAAAAGTCGGTTCCCAGACCGTTACCATTACCGCCGATGAAGGGGTTACTGCAAAGATAAATGTCACCGTATCCGAATCGGCAGTTTCCGCAGTGAACAACTCCGCCAGCATAATAGGAGCCGAAGACAACTCAACAGCCTTCTGGGGAGCCTTCTCAGACAACTTCAATGTGCCTGTAGGCGAGACTAAGTCCATCACCTTCACCAATTATAGCAGTTTGGCCGGTAACTGGAATCACTTCGTTGTAGTTCTTCGTAATACAGCACTTGCCGAATACGGAGTAGTTCGCGCCGACAACTATGGATGGGGTAACGGCTATGATGGAAATGCCAACCTCGTTACAGGCGGAACACAAGGCGACTGGGCCACTTGGCTTGCAGGTATGAACGGAGCACAAGTGACAGTCTATGTGACCAACTGCGGTAATAGTACCGCCGATATTCAAGCTGTGATGACAGGTACTACAGGCACAACCTCCACCCAATACTATTTAGGTATCAACACAGTGGATCCAGCCGACTTGAACTTCGCTTTGACCGTTGACGGAAGTCACCTCATCTTCGATGCTAAATAACTATTAATTTTACCCATGCCGTTTCCTCTGATTATTTAGAAGAAACGGCATGGTCCCTAACATGAAAGATATGAAAAAGTTATTATTATTCTGGATATTCTTGTCGGTTCTCTTTGTTTTCGCAGCTTGTTCTGACAGCAACGATGACGCCGGAAGCGGTAATGTAGCCATAGGTATTCCTGAAATAACCGCAACCACCACCGGCTCTCTGACCGTCACTTCATCGGTCAGCGGCAATACCAGTCAGATTGTCAAGAAAGGCTTCTGCTACAGCGTCAATACCCAAAATCCAACCATTAAGGATAACGTAGTGGATGCTAATGAGAATTTCAGCGCCACAATTTCCGGCTTGACGCCCAATACCTCTTACTATATCCGTGCATACGTTTATGGTGACAGCCGTTATACCTACTCGGATGCGCTCACGGCAACCACAGAAAACCAAAGTATTGATGAACAGCTCGAAAACTACGTAGCACCTACTTATGTAGACAATTACGTGGATATAGCCGGATGGGAGCAACGCGATAAATGGAACCTGGCAAACGTACACGACCCCACCGTGGTGCTGGCCGAAGACGGATATTACTATATGTATCAGACGGATGCTCCTACGGCAATGCACATACAGCCGGTGGACACTTCCACAGCAGGCGTTCCAAAGATCTCGTGAACTGGGAATACTTAGGCGGAGTGATGCAATCATTACCCGATTGGGTGATTCCAAAGCTGAATGAAATCCGCAAGGAAATGGGACTGAAAGAAGTTTCTCCCAGCCTGGCCGACTTCGGTTATTGGGCCCCCTGCGTGCGCAAAGTGCGCAACGGACTTTATCGTATGTACTACTCCATTGTATGCCCCGGCACCTTGAACGGAAACGGCACTTGGAGTGAACGCGCCTTCATCGGCTTGTTGGAAAACTCAAATCCTGCCAACAACAATGGTTGGGAAGATAAGGGCTATGTCATCACCAACGCCTCGGATAAAGAGTTGAATTTCAATGTTGCTTCTAACGATTGGGCTAACTGCTATTACAAATGGAACGCCATCGACCCAAGCTACCTGATAGACAATGACGGAAAACACTACCTCATTTACGGCTCATGGCACAGTGGCATAGCCGCCTTGGAAGTGGATACTGAAACAGGAAAGCCGAATGCCTTGCCCCTTCCCTTTGGAAACAACGAGGATATAGCGGCTTACGGCTCACTGATTGCTACCCGTAAGATGGGAGATCGCTGGCAAGGCTCGGAAGGTCCGGAAATCGTGTACAATGCCGCCACCGGCTACTATTACCTGTTTATGGCTTATGATGCATTGGAGGTTCCCTACAACACCCGTGTCTGCCGCTCCAAAAATATCTATGGACCCTATCTCGGTATAGACGGCACCGACCTGACCCATACCGGAGGAGATATGTTACCCGTTGTGACTCACCCTTATAAATTTAACGGCAGCTATGGCTGGGTAGGTATCTCGCACTGCGCCGTGTTTGACGATGGCAACGGCAACTGGTACTATGCCTCACAAGGCAGATATCCCGAAAATGTGGCAGGAAATCCTTACAGCAACGCCTCATGATGGGGCATGTACGCTCCATACGGTGGACTGAAAGCGGATGGCCGGTGGTGATGCCCGAACGCTACGGGGCTGTACCCCAAGTAGCCATTACGGAAGACGAACTGGTGGGCAACTGGGAACACATCGACCTTTCCTACTCTTATGGCAAGCAAAAAGAATCGAGCACCATGACCCTTGCCGCCGACCACACCATCACAGCCGGCAGCTGGAAAGGAGGAACCTGGAGCTATAATGCCGACAAACAGATTCTGACCGCCAACGGAGTGGAACTTTGCCTGCAACGTGAAACCGACTGGGAAGCCAGTCCGCGCACCCATACCATCGTTTACGCCGGATACACCAACAGCAAGACGTATTGGGGCAAGAAGTCCAAGTAACGTTTATTCTTACATTGATAAAAGGGATATGTCAAAAAACGGCATATCCCTTTTTGTAACCATATGTTTACAGAATAATCTAAGAGAACGGATGTTGCCTTATGTTTACGGTCTTACCTAAAAATGAATTATGAAACGAAACATTCATGATATTTCTGACTATAATATAAACCATGCAGAAGAAGACAAGATAAAGAAACCAAAACAGTTTTTCTGTGGTATCGAATCAGTTTTTTTTTTTGT
>ENA-OQIM01000159-OQIM01000159.1-human-gut-metagenome-genome-assembly--contig:-NODE-159-length-23017-cov-2.218873_pt1 | contig 23017 bp, 40 predicted proteins | sample MGYA00242579_ERZ504744 | MGnify/ENA primary metagenome ERZ504744 (study PRJEB26092, sample SAMD00036441) | human gut metagenome | host: Homo sapiens | study: EMG produced TPA metagenomics assembly of...
TAACCCGAACGCATTCGACGGCAGAGGAAACTATGCTCTTGGTATCAAAGAGCAGCTGTCTTCCCAGAGGTTGAGTACGATAAGGTTGATAAAGTAAGAGGAATGGACGTTATCTTCGTTACAACTGCTAAAACAGATGAAGAGGCACGCGAATTACTGACATTATTCAACATGCCATTTGCTAAATAGGAGGAAAAGATTCATGGCTAAGACAGCAATGAAAATTAAACAGCAGCGTAAAGCTAAATTCTCCACAAGAGAGTATACTCGCTGCAGAATCTGTGGCCGTCCACATGCATACCTGAGAAAATACGGAATTTGCAGAATCTGCTTCCGTGAGCTGGCATACAAAGGTCAGATCCCGGGTGTTAAGAAAGCTTCCTGGTAGGCCGAGGCGAAAGCAACTTTTTAATCATTTAAATAATATTCACACGACATGTAAAGTCTGAAGAAAGAGGAGGAAACTTACATGACAATGAGCGATCCAATCGCAGATATGCTTACAAGAATCCGTAACGCAAATACTGCAAAACATGACACTGTAGACGTACCGGCATCCAAGATGAAATTGCTATCGCAAACATCCTTGTAGATGAGGGATACATCGCAAAATATGATCTGGTTGAGGATGGAGTTGTTAAAACTCTTCACATCACACTGAAATATGGTGAGGACAAAAACCAGAAGATCATCACAGGACTTAAGAGAATCTCCAAACCAGGTCTTCGTGTATACGCAGGCAAGGATGAGCTTCCGAAGGTTCTTGGTGGACTTGGTATCGCAATCCTTTCCACAAACAAAGGCGTTATCACTGACAAAGAGGCTCGTAAGCTTCAGGTTGGTGGCGAGGTACTTGCATTCGTTTGGTAGGCCAAAGCCGCTTAACGAAGCAGTCATATAGCTTTTAAACTGAAAACAGAGAGGGCATGGGCCCTCTCCGACAATCTAAGTAAGGAGGACAAATTTATGTCACGAATCGGAAGACTTCCGGTTGCAATTCCAGCTGGCGTTGAGGTTACAGTCGCAGATGGAACGTTGTAACAGTAAAAGGACCTAAGGGAACACTTGAGAGAGCACTCCCGACAGAGTTAGAGATCAAAGTTGAAGACGGTCATGTAGTTGTAACAAGACCGAACGACTTAAAGAGAATCAAAGCCCTTCACGGCTTAACAAGAAGCCTTATCCACAACATGGTTGTTGGTGTAAGCGAAGGATACAAAAAAGAGCTTGAGGTTAACGGTGTTGGTTACAGAGCTGCTAAGCAGGGCAAGAAACTTGTACTTAACCTCGGATATTCTCACCCGGTAGAGATGGAAGATCCAGAAGGTCTTGAGTCCACAGTTGACGGAAACAAGATCATCGTATCTGGTATCAGCAAAGAAAAAGTTGGCCAGTACGCAGCTGAGATCAGAGACAAGAGAAGACCTGAGCCATACAAGGGCAAGGGAATCAAGTACGTTGACGAAGTTATCAGACGTAAAGTCGGTAAGACCGGTAAGAAATAATTAAGGAGAGTGAGAATATGATTAACAAAGCATCCAGAAGCGAAATTCGCGAAAAGAAGCATAGAAGATTACGTCATCATTTAAACGGAACTGCAACTACTCCTCGTCTGGCAGTATTTCGTTCCAACAAGCACATCTATGCACAGATTATTGATGACACAGTTGGTAAAACTTTAGTATCCGCTTCTACTCTCCAGAAGGACGTAAAAGCAGAGCTTGAGAACACTGATGATGTACAGGCTGCAGCAAAAGTTGGAACAGTGATCGGTAAAAAAGCTGTTGAGGCTGGTATCGAGAGCGTTGTTTTCGACAGAGGTGGATATATCTACCACGGAAAAGTTAAAGCACTGGCAGATGCAGCAAGAGAAGCTGGACTGAAATTCTAAGAGGAGGAAAAGAACACATGAAACGTAATCTTATTGATGCTAGTCAGTTAGAGTTAGAAGATAAAGTAGTATCAATCAAGCGTGTTACCAAGGTTGTTAAAGGTGGTCGTAACTTCCGTTTCACAGCTTTAGTTGTTGTAGGTGACGGCAATGGACACGTTGGTGCAGGTTTAGGAAAAGCAGCAGAAATTCCGGAGGCGATCCGTAAAGGTAAAGAGGACGCTATGAAGAAGCTTGTTACTGTTGCAAGAGACGAGAACAATTCCATTACACATGACTTCATCGGAAAATTCGGAAGCGCTGAGATGCTTCTGAAGAGAGCTCCGGAAGGTACTGGAGTTATCGCCGGTGGCCCGGCACGTGCCGTAATCGAGCTTGCAGGTATCAAAAACATCCGTACAAAATGTATGGGATCCAGAAATAAACAGAACGTAGTTCTGGCAACAATCGCAGGCCTGAGCCAGTTAAAGACTCCGGAAGAGGTTGCAAAGCTCCGCGGAAAATCTGTAGATGAGATTCTGGGTTAAGGAGGATATGGAAATGGCAGATACAATCAAGGTTACACTGGTAAAATCTCCAATCGGTGCAGTACCGAAACACAAAAAAACTGTAAAAGCTATGGGTCTTACAAAGATGCATAAAACAGTTGAGATGCCAGACAACGCTGCAACCAGAGGAATGATTCAGCAGGTGCAGCACCTGGTAAAAGTAGAAGATTAAGGAGGTGCCAGAATGGAATTATCAAACTTAAGACCCGCAGAGGGTTCCAAGCATAGCGATAACTTCAGAAGAGGCCGTGGACATGGTTCAGGAACGGCAAAACTGCTGGTAAAGGACATAAAGGACAGCTTGCTCGTTCCGGACATAAGAAACCGGGATTCGAGGGAGGTCAGATGCCTTTATACAGACGTCTTCCTAAGAGAGGTTTCACTAACAGAAACTCTAAAGAAATTATCGCAATCAATGTAGACGTTCTCAATCGTTTTGAGGATGGCGCAGAGGTTACAGTTGACAGCTTACTTGCAAGCGGTGCAATCTCCAAGATCGGTGATGGTGTTAAGATCCTTGGAAACGGCGAGCTTACAAAAAAACTTAATGTTAAAGTAAACGCTGTCAGCGAGACTGCAAAAACAAAAATTGAAGCTGCTGGTGGTACAGTAGAGGTGATCTAATGTTTGAGACTCTTAAGAGTGTTTTCAAAGTAAAGGAAATGAGAAGAAAGCTTCTCTATCTGATCTGGATGATATTCGTGATCAGAATCGGATCCCAGCTTCCTGTACCGGGAGTCGACAGTGACTTCTTTAAGCAGTGGTTTGAATCTAATACCGGTGACGCATTCAATTTCTTTGATGCGTTCACCGGCGGTTCCTTTACTCAGATGTCAATTTTCGCATTGAACATCACACCTTACATTACTTCTTCCATTATCATTCAGCTTCTTACCATTGCCATTCCGGCACTGGAAGAGATGCAGCGTGACGGAGAAGAAGGAAGAAAAAAGCTTACAGCAATCACACGTTATGTAACGGTTGGTCTTGCTCTGTTTGAGTCTGTTGCCATGGCAATCGGATTTGGACGTCAGGGTATGATTCCGAACATGAGCTTCCTTAAAGGAATCGTAGTTGTTGCAAGTTTAACAGCGGGTTCCGCAATGCTTATGTGGGCTGGGCGAGCGTATTACAGAGAAGGGCATTGGAAATGGTATTTCCATCGTCCTGACTATCAATATCGTGTCCAGGATCCCGAGTGATATGTCCCTTCTTTATGAGAACTTCGTCAAGGGCAAAACAATTGCAAAAGGAATGCTTGCAGCCTGCATCATTGCTGTGATTATTCTGTTTGTTGTAGTGCTCGTACTTATCCTCAACGGAGCAGAGAGAAGAATTCCGGTTCAGTATTCCAGAAAGATGGTTGGACGTAAATGATGGGCGGTCAGTCCACAAACATCCCGCTCAAGGTAAATACTGCCGGCGTTATCCCGGTTATTTTTGCTTCCTCTATCATGTCTTTCCCGTCGATCATTGCTCAGTTCGCTGGCAAAGGAAACGGAACGGGCATCGGAAGTGAGATCTTAAGAGGACTTTCCTCCAATAACTGGTGTAATCCAAGTCAGATCCAGTACAGCTGGGGTCTGATCGTGTATGTGGTACTTTGCGTATTCTTCGCATACTTCTATACATCAATTACCTTTAATCCGTTGGAAGTAGCCGATAATATCAAAAGCAGGGCGGTTTTATCCCAGGCATCCGTCCGGGAAAACCGACTTCAGATTATTTGACTAAAATCCTGAATTATATTATATTTATAGGTGCAGTAGGTCTTGTTATCGTGGCCGTTATACCGTTCTTCTTCAACGGTGTGTTCGGTGCGGATGTTTCCTTCGGCGGTACATCTATCATCATCATCGTAGGTGTTATCCTGGAGACCGTTAAGCAGGTGGAATCTCAGCTGCTTGTACGTAATTACAAAGGCTTCCTGAACTAATTGAAAATGAAGGTTGCGGTGCGAAAGTGTCGCAGCTTGATTTGTAAACAGGACTGTCTGAAAATCAGGCAGAAAACAGGAAAATGGAGGGTATGCTATGAGAATTATTATGTTGGGTGCACCGGGGCAGGTAAAGGTACTCAGGCTAAGAAAATTGCGGCGAAATATGGGATTCCGCACATCTCCACAGGAGATATTTTCCGTGCTAACATCAAAAACGGTACCGAGCTTGGAAACAAAGCAAAAACTTACATGGATCAGGGACTTCTTGTTCCGGATGAACTGACCTGCGACCTTGTTGTTGACAGAATCCAGCAGGATGACGCAAGGGAAGGGTATGTTCTGGATGGTTTCCCGAGAACAATTCCGCAGGCAGAATGTCTGACAGAGGCTCTGAACAAACTTGGAAGCAAAATTGACTATGCGATCGATGTGGATGTGCCGGATGATAACATCGTGAAACGTATGGGCGGACGCCGTGCATGTGTGAAATGTGGTGCAACTTATCACGTTGTATTTGCAGCACCGAAGACAGAGGGGGTCTGCGATACCTGTGGTGACAAGCTTGTACTCCGTGATGATGACAAGCCGGAAACAGTCCAGAAGCGTCTGAATGTTTATCATGAGCAGACACAGCCATTGATTGACTATTACACCACACAGGGTGTTTTGAAGACGGTAGACGGAACCAGGGATCTGAATGAGGTATTCCAGGAGATCGTTGACATCTTAGGAGAATAAGAATGTCCGTAACAATTAAGACACAGCATGAAATCGAACTTATGAGAGAAGCAGGCCATCTTCTTGAGAAGGTGCATGACGGTTTGATCCCTTACATCAAACCGGGTGTCAGCACCAAAGAGATTGATAAGATCGGAGAAGAATGATCCGGTCTATGGGCTGTATTCCGAACTTTCTGAACTACGGAGGTTTTCCGGCTTCTTTCTGCATCAGCCTGAATGATGAGGTTGTGCATGGAATTCCATCCGAGGAGAAGATTATCCAGGACGGGGATCTGGTTAAGATCGACGCCGGCCTGATTTATAAGGGCTACCATTCTGACGCAGCACGTACCTATGCGGTAGGTGAAGTATCCAAAGAAGCACAGCAGCTCATTAAGGTTACAAGAGAGTGCTTTTTTGAAGGACTGAAAATGGCAAAAGCCGGAAATCATTTAAATGATATTTCCAAAGCCATCGGAGCCCACGCAGCGAAATACCGTTATGGTATTGTACGTGACCTTGTAGGACATGGAATCGGAACTCATCTTCATGAGGATCCGCAGATTCCAAACTTCCCGCAGAAGCGCAGGGGCATCAAGCTCCTTCCGGGAATGACCCTGGCCGTCGAGCCCATGATCAACCTTGGTCGTGCGGACGTGGCATGGCTGGACGATGAGTGGACAGTGGTAACCATGGATGGTTCACTTTCCGCCCATTATGAAAACACGATCCTCATCACCGATGGGGAACCAGAGATTCTGACGCTTACGAATCTGTAAGCAGCAATTGTTGTCATGACATAGGAGGTAAAAAATGTCAAAAGCAGATGTGATCGAAGTAGAAGGCACTGTTCTGGAGAAACTGCCTAATGCGATGTTTAAAGTGGAACTGGAAAACAAACATGTGGTACTTGCACATATCAGTGGCAAGCTCCGTATGAATTTTATCCGTATTCTCCCGGGAGATAAAGTAACGATCGAACTTTCTCCGTATGATCTTTCCAAGGGAAGAATCATCTGGAGAGATAAATAAGAAATATTGTAAAAGATGACCTGGTGGCGTCAAGCTGCCGGGTCTTTTTTTTGCCTTTCTGCAGAAAAAGAATTTGAAGTGGAGTTTATCACTCACATTTTTTTACGTTTCTCAGGCAGCGATACAATTGCTTCCTGGTCTGATTACGAAGTGGAGAAACCGGATACACTCTAAGAATGCAGAATAATTGAAAATCAGTGTAAAACTTAAACTTGTTGACAAACTGTGAAGTGAGTGTATTCAGGATATGCAGCAAATCGAAAATCCTGGCTTTACGAATATTATAAGATAAAACATAAAAATCCCTCGGAAATGATTAAAAAATCATTTTTCGTGGGATTTGTTTATGCAGATAATTTTTTATTTTACTTATGCTATCACCTTATCATCAATCCCGCCCAGCACAACACCAAGGATCAGCACCAGAAAGCACACCGGAATATAAAGATATTTACACACCGGATAAAAATATTTCGTGAAGGGTTTCTCACGGCCTTTGCTGATCTGGCTTTCTACATAGCTTCGGCCGAAGATCCAGAAGAACATGATCCCTGCAAGTCCTGCGCCGAGAGGACAGATATAGATGGAAAGCACATCCATCCAGTCAGAAACAATGCCCTGGATAAGAAGCGAAACCACAACGCCGATCACGGCGATCACCATGCAGGAAGGAATCCTGCCAAGACCTGTTTTTTCCTGAACTGTGGCAATAGGAGCTTCATAAAGGTTCATAAGCGAGGTCATGCCTGCAAGGAACACAGCTACGAAAAAGATGATGGCAATATCCGTCCGCCAGGCATGGTTTTGATCAGGTGCGGCAGGTAGATGAACAGAAGTCCGGGACCGCCCTGGTCAAGCTTGGCACTGTGGTAGCCATGGCCGGAATGATAACAAGTGCTGCCAGCATAGCAGCCAGAGTATCAAAAAGTGCTACCCTTGCAGCAGATGCAGGGATATCTTCGCTGTCCGGAAGATAAGATCCGTAGATCAGTGTACCGTTGCCTGCAACAGACAGGGAGAAAAATGCCTGTCCAAGTGCGAAGATCCAGGTGGAAGCTTTGCCAGAACTTCCGGCTCCACGCGGAAGATATAGCGGTATCCGGCAGCAGCTCCCGCTGAAAGGCAACATAGATGCCAAGGATCACAAACAGTATAAAGAAGATAGGCATCATCACTTTATTGGCTTTTTCGATGCCGCTTCCAACGCCGTACATCAGGATAAACATGCAGATCACAAGAGCAGCCAGCTGCCAGAGATTATTTCCCCAGGCAGAAGCCATGCCTCCGAATTGGCGCCAAAGGACTCAATATCTGCCGGTGCCAGGGTAGATCCTGTAAAGGTTCCGAGCATATATCGGAAGATCCATCCCATAACAACCGTATAACCGATAGCCATGGCCAGTGCACCGATCACCGGTATCCAGCCAGTGTTTCACCCAGCCTTCGTCTGCATTTGGTTTCACAGGCCATGCCGAAGGCGTCAATGGGCCCGGAACGTGTCCCGCGGCCAAAGCTCATCTCACCGATCACCCCGGTAAAGCCGATCAGTGCCACAAAAATAAAATACGGGATCAGGAACGATCCCCCGCCATACAGGGAAACTCTGGTGGGAAACATCCAGATATTTCCCATTCCAACCGCAGACCCGATGCAGGCCAGAATGAACCCCCAGCGGCTGTTAAAAGATTCTCGTTTTTTCATAAAAATAAAATTTCCTCTCTCCGTTGATCGTTTCAGTATAACATAATTTTGGAAAATAGGAAACTGCAGCATCTATACAGATCTAGGCGGATATTTGTGAGCCACATTTGTCACCTGCTCATAACCGTATAGCTGCGAAGCAGTTATGAGCCGGGCTCATCGGCGCAGGGCATTATCATAAAATCGAAAATGATCCGGTCTGTGCCGTGACTGGGTATACTCAAACATCACGCCATCACTGTTATAAGTCTGGCTGGACACCACAGCCACGCAGTTATAATCCTTTACATTCAGATGAAGATATTTTTCATCAATTTCTGTAACCTTTTCCACAGTCATGATACGTTTGCTGTTGACAATGGTCATATGAAGCACCTGTTCCAGATATTCATAGATAGAATGACTGGCAATCTCGGCAGTAAGGCCGGGAACGGATTCCTTCAGAAAATAATTATGGTTGATGATCAGCGGGATATCTTCAAGATAATGGATACGCTGAATATAATATACTTCTGCACCAGCGGGAAATCCTGTGTAAGCTGACTGATTTTTGCTGATACAAAGCTCTGTAAAAAGAGCCACCTCCGTATGGGCATTCTGACCGTTCCTTGCAGCAGATTCCTTGAAGGTTTCGATCTCTCCGATGGTGAAAGCAGTCTTCTCGTTTGGACGGTAGATATTGCGGACACCTTTTCCCTGCATGGTCTGTACATAGCCGTCACTGACAAGAAGACTGACCGCACGTCGCAGGGTATTGCGGGAGCAGCCGTAAGTCTGGATCAGAGTGTTTTCGGAAGGCAGAAGCTCCTGATAGGCAAAGGTGTTGTCCTCTATTTTCATTTTCAGATCTTTATAGATATCTTCGTAAATACTTTTGGGCATTTCAATTCTCCATTCATGTTCGGTCAAAAATATATAGCAGGATTTATGATTTCTGGAATAATTATAAAAGATTTTCCCGGTAAGCGCAATGTAAACACCGTGAAATGTTTAAACAAGTTACAGAGCATATTGATATGTTATGAGGATAGTATGAGAAATATAGATGAAATCAATTTGCGGCCATTCAAAATCCTGATACTGGATTTCGAACGCATATAGCTGTAAGCGTCAGAGGGGCTTACGCGTAAACAAAAAGGAAATGTGACAGTGTAAAAACAGATCACATTTCCTCTTATTTTATCAAAGCTAAAATAAAGTCAGGCCTCTTTTTTCTTATAGGAAAGATTTCTGAAGCTGCTGCCGGCAGAAGCTGTGCTTCGGGTAACTGCCGGTGTATCGGCTGCGGTATTCCGGTCTGCACTGATCAGCCATACAGCATAGAAGGCAGGAACCAGACAGAGCCATACGCCTGAGAGACCGCAGGTCATATACAGGATCAGAGACAAAGCTGCACCTGTATGAAAAGAAAGCAACGTCATTCCGTAGAATTTTGCTTTATCGCACTGTGCGCTGTCCTTTTTCATAAGGAACTGAGTGACAGCTGTGGTGAACTGGCGAAGGTTGTTGGTGGAAAAGATCGTGGAGCTGTTATATCCGCCGGGAGCCTTGAAGGTACACCACTGGAAAGGCATTGCAAAGAACACGGGGTAAAGAGCCACAACCGGAGACATTTCGGAAGGAAAGAATCCCAGGAGCAGGATCGCAAAGATATCGATCCCGATACTGATAAAACGAAGATCTGCGGAAAAATGCTCTGGGATCCAGACCGTAAGGATAACAGCAGCCATATATATGAGAAGCGCACCCACACGCAGAAGCATATCCGAAAAATTCCTGCCTATGAGATCCCGCACAACACCAATAAGATTGGCTGTCTGGGCATTGCCGAAAAGATCTGCTCTTGACACAATGGCATAAAGCCCCAGGTATCCACCGATAAAAGATAAGGTGTAATGTATCAGAAAACGATATTTCATTTCCGTATGCATATGTAAAGATTCCTTTCATTAAAATAGCAGATTCCATATGTCTGCCGGACTTTGCCACCCATTATAATACAGCCTGTAAAAAAAATCAAAAAATTTTTTAAATTTTCTTGCATTTCAGGAAAACAGGTGTTAAGTATATATTTCAAGCGCGCAAATAACTGTGTATGAGTGCGCCTGTGAAACTGCAGATATGAGACTAATTTACGGAAGGAGGATTTCCAGTGAAAGTAAGATCATCTGTAAAGCCGATCTGCGAGAAGTGCAAGGTCATTAAGAGAAAGGGATCCATCAGAATCATCTGTGAGAACCCGAAGCACAAACAGCGTCAGGGTTGATTTCCATATCGGAACTTCTTTGGAATGTTTGTGAAACGTGCGGCTGCAGTATGAAACACCCGGCAGGGTTGTTCTACTGAACAGATAATAAGCATGTATTGCCTAATACCGAGAGGCAACAGCGGTTAAGATCCGCAATTTCGGAAAGGCTGTGATTCGCCAATTACAGCTGGGTGTTTTACCGAGGCACCCCAATTAGGAAACTAGAAAAGAAAGCGGCAGGTCGATATGTCCCATTTCACCTTGCGAGAGCAAGTGACATACGATATGCGGAACTTTCAGAAACAGAAAATGGAGGAAACAGTACATGGCTCGTATAGCTGGTGTAGACTTACCAAGAGAGAAACGTATTGAAATCGGTCTTACCTACATTTATGGTATTGGTAGACCAAGCGCAGACAAAATTCTTGCTAAAGCAGAGGTTAATCCTGACACACGTGTCAGAGATCTGACTGATGACGAGGTTAAGAGACTGAGTGCTGTTATTGATGAAACAATGACAGTAGAAGGTGATCTGAGAAGGGAAATCGCCCTTAACATTAAGAGACTGCAGGAGATTGGATGCTACAGAGGTATCCGTCATCGTAAAGGACTCCCGGTTCGTGGTCAGAAGACTAAGACAAATGCGAGAACTCGCAAGGGACCGAAGAGAACTGTTGCAAACAAGAAGAAATAATTTATAGATATAACTAATTAATTTCAATAAAAGGAAAGTGTAGGTTAGTTTTAAAATGGCAAAAGTTACAAAGAAAACGACAAAACGTCGTGTCAAGAAAAACGTTGAACACGGACAGGCACACATTCAGTCTTCCTTCAACAATACAATCGTCACACTGACAGATAACGAAGGAAACGCTCTTTCATGGGCAAGTGCCGGTGGTCTTGGATTTAAAGGTTCAAGGAAATCTACCCCTTATGCAGCACAGATGGCAGCAGAGACTGCAACAAAGGCTGCTTTAATTCATGGATTAAAAACAGTAGACGTTATGGTAAAAGGCCCGGGCTCAGGCCGTGAAGCTGCAATCCGTGCGCTTCAGGCATGCGGACTTGAAGTAACCAGCATTCGTGACGTAACTCCGGTTCCTCACAACGGATGCCGTCCACCAAAACGTAGAAGAGTCTAATTAGGAGGTAGTTGAAATGGCAGTAAATAGAGTACCTGTTCTGAAAAGATGCAGATCCCTTGGCCTGGATCCGATTTACTTAGGAATTGATAAGAAGTCCACAAGACAGTTAAAACGTGCAAACCGCAAGGTGTCTGAGTATGGTCTTCAGTTAAAAGAGAAACAGAAAGCAAAATTTATCTACGGAGTTCTTGAGAAACCTTTCCGTAACTACTACAAGAAAGCCGACAGAATGCAGGGCCAGACAGGTGAGAACCTTATGGTTATGCTTGAGAGCAGACTTGACAACATCGTTTTCCGTATGGGATTTGCCAGAACAAGAAGAGAGGCTCGTCAGATCGTAGATCACAAGCACGTACTTGTTAACGGAAAATGCGTAAACATTCCGTCCTACCTGTGCAAAGCAGGAGACACAATTGAGATCAGAGAGAAGAGCAAAGGCTCTGAGAGATATAAAGGAATCCTTGAGATCACTGGCGGAAGACTTGTTCCGGAGTGGATCGACGTTGATCAGGAGAACCTGAAGGGTGTAGTTAAAGAGCTTCCTACAAGAGAGCAGATCGATGTTCCTGTAAACGAGATGCTTATCGTCGAGCTGTATTCTAAATAATTAGTAACTGTTTACTGTGTCTACAGTTATAAAAATTGGTAATACCCTCGAATGTTGATTAACCCAGAAGGAGGGAACCTTATAGTGTTTGATTTCAATAAACCAAAAATCGAAATAACCGAAATATCCGAAGATAAGAAGTTTGGAAGATTCGTTGTAGAGCCTCTGGAAAGAGGTTATGGTACTACCCTTGGCAATTCTTTAAGAAGAATTATGCTGTCCTCCCTTCCGGGAGCTGCAGTAAGCCAGGTGAAGATCGATGGTGTACTTCATGAATTCAGCTCCATTCGCGGCAGTGAAGAGATGTGACCGAGATCATCATGAATCTGAAATCTCTTGCCATTAAGAATCACAGCAGTGATAATGAGCCGAAGACCGCATACATTGAGTGTGAGGGCAAAGGTGTTGTTACAGCAGCTGATATCCAGCAGATCAGGATATTGAGATCATGAACCGGATCAGGTGATCGCAACCCTGAACGGTGGAAAAGACTGCAGACTGGCCATGGAGCTTACCATTACCAAGGGACGTGGCTATATCAGTGCAGACAAAGGCAAAACCGATGACATGCCGATCGGTATGATCGCAGTGGATGCGATCTACACACCGGTAGACAGAGTCAACATGATCGTAGAGAATACACGAGTTGGTCAGGTAACTGACTTCGACAAGCTTACACTGGATGTATATACCAATGGAACACTTGATCCGGATGAGGCAGTCAGCCTTGCAGCGAAGGTTCTCAGCGAGCATTTAAACCTGTTCATTGATCTTTCCGAGAATGCTAAGACCGCAGAGGTTATGATCGAGAAAGAAGACAATGAGAAGGAAAAGGTTCTGGAGATGAGCATTGATGAGCTTGAGCTCTCTGTTCGTTCCTACAACTGCCTTAAGAGAGCCGGTATCAATACGGTTGAAGAATTATGCAACAAGACTTCTGACGATATGATGAAGGTTCGTAATCTGGGCCGCAAATCCTTAGAGGAATACTTGCAAAACTCAAAGAGCTGGGACTTCAGCTCCAGCCTACAGAGGAATAATCCGGAAATAGAGTAATGAGTGGGGTGTCAGCAGCAGGGCAGTAAGACCGAACAAGCATGTCCTGGTGTCCCACAGATGGAGGATAATAAAATGGCAAAATATAGAAAATTAAGCAGAACATCTAACCAGAGAAAAGCACTTCTCAGAAATCAGGTTACAAACCTTCTTCATCACGGAAAGATCGTGACAACAGAAGCTAAGGCTAAAGAGATCCGTAAGATCGCTGAGGGACTTATCGCTATGGCTGTACGTGAGAAAGACAATTTCGAGACAGTTACAGTAACAGCTAAGGTTGCTCGTAAAGATGCTGACGGAAAACGTGTAAAAGAAGTCGTAGACGGCAAAAAGAAAACAGTTTACGATGAAGTTCAGAAAGAGATCAAGAAAGATGCTCCTTCCAGACTTCATGCACGTCGTGAGATGATGAAAGTTTTCTATCCTGTAACAGAGGTTCCTGCTAAGGGCGCTGGCAGAAAGAAAAATACAAAAGAAGTTGACATGGTTGACAAGATGTTCAGCGAGATCGCTCCGAAATACGCAGATCGTAACGGTGGTTACACAAGAATCGTTAAGATCGGACAGCGTAAAGGCGATGCAGCAATGGAAGTTCTTATCGAGCTTGTATAATTTACTTCTGACCGATTTAAAAGGACATTTGCAGAAATGCAGATGTCCTTTTTTAATATTCCAAAAAACTCGAAAAAATGCATAAATGGTGGGTTTTCGACCATAAATTACATTAAGATATCATAATTTGAATAACAAATCATGGTATAATATATAGAACAAAAAGTAACAATGATGGAGTAAAAGGGGATACATAAATATGACGATGATGACCATTGCCATTTGTGATGATATGCAGGCGGATGCGAGAAAACTTCACAAACAGCTTGAGCGGATCGTTCCAGGGTCAGAAATTCGGATATTTAAAAGCGGTGAGCTTTTATTGGAAGAATTGGAAAAGAAAAGGAAACCTTATGATGCAATCTTTGTGAACATTGATTCAAAGAAAGTAGACGGACTGGAAACAATACGGAAGATACGTGAAAAAGAAATGTCAGTGGCAGTGCTTTTTATGAGCAGAAGCGATGAATATTACAGAAATGCTTTTGACCTGTTTGCATATAACTATTTACTGAAACCTGTGACCGAAGAAACTTTGGAATATGTAATGGAACCACTGAAGAAGCGACTTAGCGACGGGAATGATGAGCGGGTGATCCATTTTCAGTATCGTGCCCGTGTGTATACTTTACGCTACAGTCAGGTTAGCTATATTACCAGCAGTCTCCATATCGTGAATTTCCATAGGACAGACGGAAGCATACTCCAGTGCAGAGGTAAGCTGAAAGACTTCGAAAAACAGCTTGACGACGGTACATTTTTGCGGTGTCATCAGAGCTTTATAGTAAATATGGAACGGGTCACAGGAGCTGAAAATGACAGCTTCCATATCGGAGAGCATGTAATACTGATCTCCCGATCCTATAATCGGAATGCACACGAGAAATATGATGAATATCTGAGGCTTCAGCAGGAATATGACGAGGAAGAAGAGGATTAACTTGATTATTATCCTTTTTTAGCGTACAATCGGTAATGTATGAAATACGACTACACGTATGCGAAAGGATGATAAACATGGTCGGTGGGACTTTTGGTATTACCGGACAGAAACAATATAGGAATGGTTTGGGACAGGTTCCCGGATATGATAAATTTGCAGAAGATAAAAAGGAAAGCAGCGAGGAAATGTTTTCCTTTACGTCTTGTGCATTTTTTTGTTGCCTGAGATGATGCGACGTTTTATACTGACATTGGAAATACTATTTGTATCGCTTTTTCTTCTGGGAGGAAGTTTCCCGGAAACAGAAACTGCCCGGAATACATCAGGAGGATTTAGCTGGAAGGACTACAGGACCATTGCGCATGCTCTGGGAGGTATGGACGGAAAGGATTACCTGAATTCCAGAGAGGGATTTCTGTTCATGTATGAACAGGGAGTTCGTCTTTTTGAATTGGATCTTTCCAGGACATCCGATGGAGTATGGGTCTGCAGGCATAACTGGAACGATTCCATGGGACAGTGGGATGGCAACGGAAAAAAAGTCCTTACAGAAAAGGAATTCAGACAAAGTAAAATATATGGGAAATACACCCCCATGACACTGGAGGATTTTTTCCTTCTTCTGAAAGATTATCCGGATGCATATGTGCTGATCGATTCTAAACAGTATTCTCTTCGCAATTATCAGAGAACACTGGAGGATTACAGTGATTATGTGGAAATCGCCAGGAATGCAGGTGCCGGTGAGACGCTGGATCGGATTATTCCGGAAATCTACAATGAAGCAATGTTTCCCGGAACGGCCATGCTCTATTCTTTTCCTTCCTATGTATATTCACTGTGGCAGGAGTATTCTGTGGAAGAGCTGGAGTATATTGCATCCTTCTGTAAAGAAAAGGGAATTCCGGCAGCAACAGTATACTGGGAGTATTGGTCAGAAGAAACGGAGAAGATCTTTGAAAAAAACGGGATCAGTCTGTATGTTTATACGGTTAATGACCGTGACCAGGCCAGAAGATACATTTCGCAGGGAGCAGAGGGAATCTGTACCGATTTCCTGACAGCGGAAGATCTGTGGTAAGAGAAATAAAAACAAAGGAATCAGAAGATTATGAAAATAAGAACAACCATTGCTGTGATGGCAGCAAAGATCACAGGACATGTCTGTAAGCTTATGGGCCGGCAGGGTGTGACCTGGGCCGGTAAGGTCGCGATGAAGATCTGTCCGGATATCCTGGAAGAGCTTTCTTCTCAGGTAAGAGAAAAAATATTTGTAGTATGCGGAACAAACGGAAAGACCACAACCAATAACATGCTGTGCGCAGGCCTTGAGGCAGAGGGAAAAAAAGGTCATCTGCAATCATACCGGTTCAAACATGCTCAACGGAGTTGTGGCAGCCTTTGTATTGGGGGCAAAATTCAGCGGAAAACTGGATGCGGATTATGCTGTATAGAGGTGGATGAGGCATCCACAAGACATGTGTTCACAAGGATCAGACCGGATATATGGTTATGACCAATCTGTTCCGTGATCAGCTGGACCGTTATGGCGAGATCGATATCACTATGAACATCCTGGAAGAAATGATGAAAAAGGTTCCGGATATGAAGGTCATTGTCAATGGTGATGATGCACTGTCTGCATATCTTGCCATGGACTGCGGAAATCCTTTTGTAACCTACGGGATCAGCAAACCGGTGATCGAGAACAAAACAAACGAGATCCGTGAGGGCCGGTTCTGTAAGTGCTGTGGAGAAAGGCTGATCTACAGCTTCTATCATTACAGTCAGCTGGGAGACTACAGATGTCCGAAATGCGGCTTTAAACGTCCGGAGATCGACTTTGATGCCACAGATGTGAAGGTGGATGATCAGATCGCCTTTATAGTGGAAGATAAACGGATCGTGGCCAATTATAAGGGATTCTATAATGTGTATAATATTCTGGCTGCCTATGCGGGAATTCGTACCGCAGGCTTTAAGGCGGAGCATTTTAATGAGATGCTCCGGAAGTTTAACCCGGAGAACGGACGCAATGAACAGTTTCGGATCAAGGGCACCAGTGTTGTTCTGAATCTTGCCAAGAATCCGGCCGGTTTTAACCAGAACATTTCAGCTGTGATGCAGGACGGATCACCAAAGGATATCATCATTGTGATCAATGATAATGCACAGGATGGAAAAGATATCTCCTGGCTTTGGGATGTGGATTTTGATCTTTTCGGAGGGGACAATATCAATTCCATCACAGTCAGTGGTATCCGGTGTCAGGATATGCGCCTCCGTCTGAAATATGTGGATATCCCGTCCATACTGGAAAATGATGTGGAGACAGCCATCCGCAAACGAATCGGGGATGGATGCGGCAATCTTTATGTACTTGTAAATTATACGGCGCTGTTTGGCACCAGAAATATCCTGAAGAAACTGGAGGGTGAGAAATGAAGATAACGATAGGGCATTTATATCCGGATCTTCTGAACCTTTACGGTGACAGAGGAAATATCCAGTGTCTGATGAAGCGCTGTCTCTGGAGAGGAATCGAGGCAGAAACCATAGCTTATGAACTGGATGACAGAATCGATTTTTCCAAACTGGATATCGTACTTCTTGGCGGTGGCTCCGACAGAGAACAGATGCTGGTATGTGAAAAGCTGAAGGAAATCCAGAAGGATTTCAAGGCGTATGTGGAAGACAATGGAGTTGTGATCGCAATCTGTGGAGGGTATCAGCTCCTTGGAAATTATTATAAGACGGATCAGGGAATGATCGAAGGCTGAAGCTTGTAGATATGAGCACTGAGCAGGGAAAAGGCCGCCTTATTGGAAACATTGTGATGCAGAGCGATCTTTTTGATATGCCTATCGTAGGCTTTGAAAATCATGGAGGGCGTACCACCATCGGAAACAACAAATCCCTGGGGAAGGTTCTGTCAGGATACGGAAATGACGGACAATCCGGAGAGGAAGGGGTTGTATACAAAAATGTGATCGGTACGTATCTTCACGGACCACTTCTTCCCAAAAATCCGCAGCTTGCAGATCTTCTGATCAGCCGTGCACTGGAAAAGAAATACGGTAAAAAGATCGAACTTGAGAAACTGGACGACAGCGAGGAACAGGAGGCAAACTCCTATATTTTCCATCGCTTTGTAAAAAACGAAGGATAAGAGGGCAGTATGGCAAAATCAAACAATCAGAAGGCGAAGATCCTGTACCTTGAAAAAATGCTGCGGGAAACAGGGGAGCATCGGGTAATATCTATGCAGAAGATCCTTGAGAATCTTGAGAAACAGGGAATCCGTGCAGAGCGAAAGAGCATTTATGATGATGTGGAGGTATTACGTTCTTTTGGAATGGATATCCGTTATACAAGAGAACGACCGGGTGGTTATTATCTTGCCGGTGAGAGTGCAGGAGAGGAACAGCCGTCTGAAGAACCCGGGCTGACTGCGGAAGCTAAGGAGATTCATGAAACTAAAGATATTCATGAGACATCTGTGACAGGGTACCGGAAGCTTCTTGAGGCTTCAGCCGGAACCATAAAAAAAGAAATAAAACTTCTCTGTACCGGAGCTGTACAGGTGGAGGTGAGAGACTTTTTTGGCACAGCTGCAGAATATAAAATGAAAGATAGCGGAGATCTGACGGTAACTGCAGAACTTCCGGAAAATGGAAATTCTACGGATGGCTGACCGGGATGGGCGGCAGTGTACGTATCCTGAAACCCAAGAAATCTGCAGCCGCCTACAGAGACTATCTGAAATCACTGGCAAAGGACTATAAAGGCTTATAGGAGAGATTTGATCATGAAGAAAAAAACAGCAATCCTGCTTGTGGGAGCTTTTGTCTTTACAGCAGCCTTTTCCGGCTGTGGAAAAACAAAGAGGCGACAGAGGCAGCCAATGAAAGTGTGGAGTCTGAAGACCCGGAAGGAAAAGCCAAAAACAGCGATGATGCAGAGAAAGAAGAAAAAGAAGAAGCGAAGGAAACTGCGGCAGCAGATAAGAAAGTAGGAGTGTTTCTGCCTTCATCAGCAGATGATCCCCGTTGGTCTGCTGATGGAGAAACTCTTCAGAATACACTGGAAGATGATGGATATGATGCAGAGATATTTTGGGCAGATGAAGACAGTGATACGCAGGTATCACAGATTCAGCCATTCTGGACGATGAAGAGCTTTCTGCACTTGTCATCGCACCTGCAGATGCTTACAGCCTGAACGATGTGCTGGAGCAGGTGTACGAGAAATCCATTCCCGTGATTTCGTACGATCAGCTGATCATGGATACAGATAAGGTCAACTATTATGTTACCTTTAATACAAGAAAAGCCGGAAAAATGGTGGGAGATCCATCATAAAAAAAAATGGATCTGGAGAAAGCACGGGAAGAAAAGAAATCTCTGACCATTGAGTTTCTTATGGGCTCTCCGGATGATCGTGACGCACTGTTCTTTTATAATGGCGTGATGGAGAAGCTTCAGGAATATTTTGACGACGGAACACTGGTATGTACTTCAGGAAAGCTGACCTTTGATGATACTGCAGTGATGCGTTCCGGAAGAAATACCGCAAAGAATGATATGGCGGAGATCCTTTCTCAGAATTATACAGAGGGTGCACCGGATATTATCTGCACAGTGCCGATGACCTTGCACTTGGGGCTGTGGATGCCTGGAGGATGCTGGATATGTGTCTGGAGAAGATGGCTGGCCTATGATCACAGGAGGCGGCTGTGAGGCAGAAGCAGTGACGGCTGTGATCCAGGGAAAGATTGAGGATGATCTGCTGTTTGATAACCGTGTACTGGCAAATGACTGTGTAACGATGGTGGATGCTCTTCTGAAAGGGGAGAAACCGGAGATCTCCGATTATGAGCAGTATGATAACGGGACCAAGATCGTGGGAACTGTGACCAGTGATATCCAGCTGATCGATGCAGATAATTATCAGATGATTGTGGATGACGGATATTATGAAGAGAATGAAATCATGCCGGAGGCAACTGCCACACCAACGCCGACAGTGACACCGGAAGCTACGGTGACGGAAGAACCGGATATAGATGAAAATACAACGGAAGCTGCATCGGCTTCATCGGAAAAGGAAGAGACGGAAATTTCCGGAACACCGACACCGGAGGAAACAGTAACTCCGACACCTTCAGAGAAGCCAGAAAAGGATGCAGCTGCATAGATCAGAAATGACATCATGATCCGGCTGTGATAAAAATAAAAATACTCCTGGAAACAATGTATATAAGTTTTCAGGAGTATTTTTATGATAAATCTTATTCACGGAAAGTAAGTTTGCCATCAGCAATGGAATCAATGATAGCAAGGGATTCCAGGTGGATACCCATGTCACGGATGGTCTGTCCGCCGGACTGGAAGCCTTTTTCGATAACGATTCCGGCTCCTTCAAGAGTTGCGCCGGATTTCTTAACGATGTCGATCAGACCGAGAAGTGCACAGCCATTGGCAAGAAAATCATCGATCAGGAGTACGTGATCTTCCGGTCCGAGAAATTTCTTGGAAAGGATCACATCGTAAACTTTCTTGTGGGTGAAAGACTCTACCTTGGTGGTGTACATCTCGCCGTCAAGGTTCACACTCTGTGCTTTCTTGGCAAATACAACCGGTACATGGAAATACTGTGCCGCAATACAGCAATGCCGATACCGGAAGCCTCGATGGTAAGGATCTTGGTGATTGGACAGCGGTCAAAACGTTTCTTGAATTCTTTGCCGACCTCGTTGATCAGGTCAATATCCATCTGATGATTCAGGAAGCTGTCCACTTTTAAAATATTTCCTTCTTTTACTACGCCGTCTGTCAGAATTCTGTCTTTTAAAAGCTGCATGAAATTTATCTCCTTTGATTTATCACATTAATATATGTTTACTGCCCACGGACAGAGCAGTAATATTTTTAATATGTATCATACGACAATATTTGCGTGAGTGCAATTATTTTTGACAAAAAAACATAAAATTATTATAATAGATAGGATGACTAAGAAAGGAACAGGCACAGATGAAAGAGTACGAAGTAATCTGGGAAATTTTTAACAAATGTCCGAGAAATCAGATGCGTGATGTATTTGTGGAAGAAGTGGAGATTGCAGATCCGGAAGCGTATGTGAAACAGAAATTTCAGGGGAAGGATGTCTCCTACGAGAAGACAGTACTGGAAGACGGAACCATCATTTTTGACATTCAGACATCTATGATCCGGCAGCGCTGTTCTTTCACGGAGATCTGAAGGAGGAAATACACATGAAAGAAACACATGTGCACGTTCTCGAGGATGGAACCGTTCTTGAACATACCCACGGGGAACAGGAACATGTGCATACTCACGATGGCACACATCCTCATCATCACAGCCACGCACAGACCAAGGCCGTACTCAACAGACTTTCCAGGGCCATCGGCATATGGAATCCATTAAGCGTATGGTGGAGGAAGGACGTGACTGCAGCGAAGTGCTGATCCAGCTGTCAGCCGTAAATCTGCGATCAATAATACAGGCAAGATCATCCTGCAGGATCATATAGAACACTGCATCGTGGATGCAGTGGAGCATGGAGACAGGGATGCTATCAAGGAACTGGAAAAAGCGATCGACAGATTTATGAAGTAAGGTAAGGAGTTCATGAGAGATCGTGAATGAGAAAAATACACGGACAGAGAGCCAGTTCTGTCTGTGTAAATACAAAGAATGAGAGGAATTTATTATGGCAAAAGAGTGTAGCAATACATCCTGCAACAAATCAAGCTGTGAAGGCTGCGGACAGAAACAGCCCCAGAGCCTCATGGCAGAACCAAACGTTTTTTTCTGACGTAAAACATGTGATCGGAGTTGTCAGCGGAAAGGGAGGCGTGGGTAAATCCTTCGTAACAGGCTCCCTGGCAAACCTGATGGCTTCCAAGGGATATAAAGTGGGCATTATGGATGCTGATATCACCGGTCCGTCCATCCCGAAGATGTATGGCATCAAGGGCAATGCACAGGGCAGTGACAATGGGATCTATCCGATGCCAACTGCAAACGGAATCGAGGTTATGTCTGTAAACCTTCTTCTCCCGGATGAGGAGACGACCGGTGATCTGGAGAGGTCCGGTCCTTGCAAATATGGTAAAACAGTTCTGGAGTGATGTGATCTGGGGTGAATTGGATTATCTCTTTGTAGATATGCCGCCAGGAACCGGAGATGTTCCGCTGACAGTATTCCAGTCCCTGCCGATCGAGGTGTCGTGATCGTTACTTCTCCGCAGGATCTGGTCCGCATGATCGTCAAGAAGGCCTATAACATGGCTGATATGATGAAGGTTCCGGTCCTTGGAATCGTGGAGAACTATAGCTATGTGAAATGTCCGGACTGCGGAAAAGAGATCAAGGTCTTTGGCGAGAGCCATATCGATGAGATCGCTGCAGAACTGAAGGTTCCGGTCCTGGGCAAGATGCCGATTGACGTGAAGCTTGCAGAGCTTGCAGACAGCGGTCTGTTCAGTAAGATCGAGAATGAGTATATCACTGCGGCAGCAGACGTGATGCCGAAGGCTGAAGTGTAAGTAATAAGAATAATATCTGACCGATATCAATAACAGAAAAGACCACCGGAATTGAGTACATAAGGATCGTAATAACCTTATGGCAGATTTCGGTGGCTTTTTTACTGAATCAGGGAAGTATCCTGCTTCGATCGCGAAAAGCAATAAGCGGCAGGAACTTGATCGTATCAGATCTGGGAAAAATATTTAAGAAAGCACTGGGCAGCCTGGGAAAGCTGCAGTGCTTCATGATGAGCGATCACGGCACTTCTTGCGGGCAGAGGTGTTTTCAGATGGACAGGTTCCAGACCCGGACGGTTGCGGAGCATATAATCCGGGATACAGGCAATACCAAGTCCGATCTCTGCAAGATCGATCAGCAGATCGTTGCTGTTCAGTTCAACCTCAGGCAGCAGCTTCAGTCCCTGGGCTGCAAACACCTGATGAAGATATTCGCTGGTGGTACTCTTTGGAGCGAGCATCAGGATGGGATAATCCAGAAGATTTTCCATGGAAAGAGGCGATTTGCCCATGGTGAAATAGTCCGGATTTGCCACGAAGATATCCCGGAATTCCAGCACAGTCTGAAGCTTGGTGTGGGCTGAAAGCCGGGAATTCGGGTAGTTGGTGACGATCAGCTCAGCCTGGCCGTTTTCCAGAAGCTCCGCACATCCGATGGAGGTACTGTTGATGATCTTGATCCGTACCTCCGGATGATCTTGTGGAAACGGCGGAGATAGGGGATGAGAAAATAGCGGCACAGAGTATCGCTGGCACCAATCCGCAGCTGACCGGTAAGATTTCCTTCTCCGGAAAGGACAGCCTCTCCTTCGTTTAGCATGGAAAGGGCCGGCTTTACATGCTGGAGGAGAAGCTCTCCCTCCGGAGTCAGGATGACCCGTTTGGTGCTGCGCACAAACAGAGTTATGGCCCCATGCTTTTTTTTCAAGGTTTTGACGGCCTGGCTTACTGCAGACTGTGAGATAAAAAAGCTGGTCTGGAAGCCTCCGAAAAAGCTCAG
>ENA-OQIM01000160-OQIM01000160.1-human-gut-metagenome-genome-assembly--contig:-NODE-160-length-23015-cov-6.507253_pt1 | contig 23015 bp, 24 predicted proteins | sample MGYA00242579_ERZ504744 | MGnify/ENA primary metagenome ERZ504744 (study PRJEB26092, sample SAMD00036441) | human gut metagenome | host: Homo sapiens | study: EMG produced TPA metagenomics assembly of...
CTAGATTTTGTCAAATTCTTTTTTAGTGGTTTTAAACTCATTTTTGCCATTTTTCACGTAATTTACATTCATTTTTTGGTAGTTATTACCACAGTTTCAAAGATTTTTTCGAATTTATTACAGAAAATATTGCCTATTTCTGATAGTAAATGTATAATTTAATTATCACATAAGAAAGGACAAATACTATGGCTACTATTAAGGATATTGCCGCCCGGCTGGGCGTGTCAATCAGCACTGTTTCAAAGGGATTAAATGGTGCCAGCGATATAAGTGAGGAGCTTCGTCAGACAGTTTTAGACACTGCTGTCGAAATGGGCTACAGCACAAAGCGCTCCAGAAAGGTAGAAAACCGCAAGCTGGCTCTGTTTATTGAAAATATGAACTACGAGTCTATCGATGAGTTCGGATATGATGTAGTGCTTGGCTTCAGGCAGAATGCTTTTAAGCACAAATGGGACGTGGACATCATCCCTGTCACACCTCAGCTTCAGGCAGAAGAAAAATACGATACATATATATTAAAGAATGGCTATTGTGGCGCATTTCTGGTAGGTTTTGCTCTTCACGATGAATGGATGCAGCAGCTCAAAAACACTACAATGCCTACCGTTTTGTTTGATAACTATATAGAAAACAATCCCAATGTAGCCTATGTAGGCACCGACAGCTACGAGGGCATTGACATGGCTGTAAAGCATCTGCACAATCTGGGCCATAAAAAGATTGCCTTTATCAATGGTTCTCTTTTTTCCCTGGTTTCGGATCAGCGTCAGGAAGCCTTTGAAAACTCTATGCGCAATGCCGGTCTTGAAATCTACCCGGAGCTCATGGGACACGGCTACTATATTCCTGAAACCGCACAGTATTACGTTTCAAATTTTATTGCAGCAGGTGCCACCGCTATCCTCTGCGGAAGCGACACTATAGCAAAGGGTGTTATCTCCGAGTGCCAGCTGCACGGCTTCAATGTGCCAAATGATATAAGTGTGGTCGGCTTTGACGATGTCAAGTTTGCCGCAGCCCTTACCCCTCCTCTTACCACTGTCAGACAGGAGTGTAATGATCTGGGCCGCTGTGCATATATTATATTGAATTCGCTCATTCACCATATTCCAATCAGCCGCACACAGCTACGTCCAAGGCTGATTGAAAGAGAATCTACTGCACGAGTTTCCACCGCACATGCTGCTGAGGAATAGCCTGCATATATACCACCTTCCAAAGGAGGCAAAATTGTTCAAACGCAAACATGTAACCACTTTAATTACATATTCGCTGGTATTTTTCAGTGCAATCTCCATGACAGCCTGTTCTTTTTCGGATGTCTCTTATCTATTCAAGAGTCCCGCACAAAAGCAGGCTATTCTGCACAAATCACCTGCGTTTTGGGAGGATGCCACAAGTGTTAAAGGCAGCAGCAACCTGTCTATCCTGCACAATGTCGCCTTTGAGGGGCAGCCGTACAATGATACAAGACAGTTTGGTGATAACATCCTTATGGTAGGACAGGGCAGCTACAATAATTCCATCATAGAGACCGATGATCAATCCGTTAAGTATTCATTTGATGTATATAATCCCTGGTCCAATGAAATCACGGCAAGCCTCACTCACGACAAAACCGACTGTGATGACTACATGATAAAAGGTGACCGACTCTGGCTCATTAATTCCGATGCCGGCATGGCAACAATCTATGATAAGGATTTAAAGGAGATAAAAACCTGCAAATATAATCCTGAGGACTATGATGGCAATTGCGATACATCAGATTCTGATGATGGCGATGTGCCGAATCCCGGCAATTATTATGATGCCTCACAGATTGCCACCTCCGCTGACGGAAAATATGCTCTCGTGTCAGGTGTCACACCCGATACCTACAAATATGCAGTCTCTGATATAAGGCTTGACGATAACACAGTGCTTTCAACCTACGAAGGACAAAGTTTTTCCATGTCATGTGTCGACTCAAAGGGCTTTGTAATCGAGGCAGATACGGCCAACAATATTTGGAACTATCATTCATCCGATGGAGAAAACAGCTTTTTTTCACTGCCGGATGTGGTGGATGTAACTTTGGCAGAGGATGGTGACATGCTCATACGATGCAGGATTTATCCTCGGACAACATCATCAGTTACTATAAATATTCACCCGCCACCGGTGTCAGTTCATCCTTTTCATACAACCTGGCAACACGAAGCACAGGCAAAATGTCCGACAGCTCATCAGACTCTGCGGCAGCCGATACCAAGACCTACTGTTCTGCCAACTCGGTATATCTGCCTGATGCAAACTGTGTGATGATGCTTTTGTACACAGCGCAGTGCAACCCGGAAATTCTCATCTGGTCACTCGACAAGGGCAAGAATGACAGCAAAGCCGAAATCACGTCATACAATGACTGTGATACACTGCTACAGGCCTTACGCGATGATGGCTCATATGTATCCCCATATTCTGCCATAGACCCCGCTGACAGTACCGATGAAAATCAGGAAGCTACGGAAGAGGCCGGGAAGGATTCCGAGTACAATACATACGGCGATGAGGTCACTCTGATACCTGACACCGCGTCATATGACTGGGGTGATTTATCCGACATAAATGCACGTATCACAGCCCTTGAACAGAAATACGGCTTTTCCATATATTTCGGGCCTGAGGTGCCAAAGAGAATTGATTACTACGATATCCATCAATTCAAGAACAAGGATAAGCTGTCGATCGCTCTGGATTCGCTTGAGGAAATACTTGACTGTTTCCCTGATGACTTTTTCACACAGCTGTGTTATGGCGATATAAGAGGCATGCGAATCTATCTGTGCGGTGATATTTCATCAGGCCACTCAGATATGATAAATGAGCCAAGTGGATTCGTAAATATAATAAACAACCACAATGTAATAGTTCTAAACTGCAACTACAGCTGGGATTTCAGCTACACTGTAGGCCATGAGATTTCCCATCTGATTGACCAGAGGCTTACATTCATACACACCTACGATGAAAAGAGCGAGTTTTCTGAGGGGAAATGGAACAGCTTTAACCCTGACAGCTTCTCTTATGATGATAGCTACGCAAACTACAATCCGGATGATCCATCGAACCACATATCCGGGTATTTCATTGATTCCTACGGCATGACCTTTGCAACAGAGGACCGCTCTGAAATATTCGGAACCGCGATAGATGATTATATTAACGGCATCTATGATGATGCAAGATTCACAGATGATTCGCCGATACGAAACAAGCTGGACTACTACAGCAGATGTATCCGTGATGGCTTTGATACAAAGGACTGGCCTGATACGATGGCGTGGGAGTCTGTGCTTACCGACACCGGGGCGCAGACCGATTAAATGATAATTTCAGAATAACACAAAAACCTCAAGTCATACGACTTGAGGTTTTTTAATGGGCAGAGATGGATTCGAACCATCGAAGCAAGTTGCAGCAGATTTACAGTCTGTCCCCTTTGGCCACTCGGGAATCTGCCCATGTATTCAATTACGATACTTGCATAGTTTATCACAATAGATGTGATTATGCAAGCATATTTTATCGTAACCAAATTATTTTCTTTAATACGTGGATTGCGCGCCTTGGACGATACTTTGGTGGGGGATTGATGCCCTCGCTTTCGCTACGCTACGCTGCTAAGAGTCTGTAGGAATTATGCTTTTAATCTTTCTATGACTGACGAAACCGGCTTTTATGCGCCGTCCATGGCGCATAACGCCTTGCCCAGCCGTCCATGGCCGGGCATTTCTGCTCCTCTAAGCATAATTCTGACAGACTCTAAGCAACTTCGCTATGCGCTCCAGTAAGGGCATCAATCCCCCACCAAAGCACCATCCGGGCACACAATCCCTTACTTTGTAGCTATAACATAGAAATTAAAAAAGACAGCCTACGATCGGCTGCCTTTTAGGAGAAGGTATTTTTACTATGGGGTATAGCAAAAACTATATAATGTATTGGGGGGTTTTTACGGTTATTATAATATCACGGTTATAACGATAAGTGTTCACAAATTGCATAAAAATCGTGGTTTGTTTTTATGCAATTTGTATAGTTCTTTAGTCATATTCAATATTTTTCATATAGTCATTCTGCACAAAAGTATAGCTATTTTTTAAACATTATGTTCAACTGTTGTTTTGCTGTCCTCGTCAAACAGTGCTTCAAACTCATCTCTTGTGATTTTCTCCTTCTCAAGAAGAAGTGCTGCACATCTGTCAAGCACATCGCGTACTCTGCTATCATGCTCTTTGCCTTGTCGTACGACTCGTCGATGATGCGCTTTACCTCGGCATCGATTGCCGATGCTATGCCCTCGCTGTAGTTCTTTGCATGGGCGAGGTCTCGTCCGATGAAGACCTCCTCCTCATCATCGGCATAGCAGATAAGACCGATATTGTCTGACATACCGTATTTGGTAACCATCTCGCGCGCAAGCTTTGTAGCCTGCTTGATGTCCTGTGATGCACCTGTGGTGATATCGTCAAACACAAGTTCCTCTGCGACACGACCGCCTAAGTCTACTACGATTTCCTGAAGCATACGTCCCTTTGTGTTGAACATCTCATCCTTCTCAGGCAGAGGCATGGTATAGCCTGCTGCGCCTGCTCCTGTAGGGATAATTGAAACTGTGTATACTGGTCCCACATCCGGAAGCAGATGGAAAAGGATTGCATGCCCTGCCTCGTGGTAGGCTGTGATGCGCTTTTCCTTGTCAGAGATGATACGGCTCTTCTTCTCAGCTCCGATACCAACCTTGACGAAGGATTTTCTGATATCATCCTGTGTGATATATTCTCTGTTTTCGCCCGCTGCACGGATTGCTGCCTCATTCATCAGATTCTCAAGGTCTGCACCTGTGAAGCCTGCTGTAGTCTGTGCAATCTGCTTTAAGTCTACATCCTCTGCAAGAGGTTTTTTCTTGGCATGGACACCTAAAATTTCTTCTCTGCCGCCCACATCCGGTCTGCCTACTACAACCTTTCTGTCGAAACGTCCCGGACGCATGATAGCAGGGTCAAGTATATCCACACGGTTTGTGGCTGCCATGACGATAATGCCCTCATTGACACCAAAGCCATCCATCTCGACAAGCATCTGGTTCAATGTCTGCTCACGCTCGTCGTGTCCGCCGCCCATTCCTGTGCCACGGCGTCTGGCTACTGCATCAATCTCATCGATAAATACGATACAAGGCGCATTTTTCTTGGCATCCTCAAACAAATCTCTCACTCGTGAGGCTCCGACTCCGACGAACATCTCCACGAAATCAGATCCTGAAATGGTGAAAAACGGTACCCCTGCCTCTCCGGCTACTGCCTTGGCAAGGAGAGTCTTACCTGTTCCCGGAGGTCCTACAAGAAGGACACCCTTTGGGATTCTTGCTCCAAGTCTGGTGTATTTTCCCGGATCACGAAGGAAATCAACTATCTCTGCAATCTCCTCCTTTTCCTCCTTTAAGCCTGCTACATCGGAAAACTTGATATGGTTCTCCTCCTGTGTGGTGAGCTTCGCACGGTTCTTGCCGAAGTTCATCATCTTGCCACCGCCGCCCTGTGCTGCTGCGTTGTTGTTCATCACTGCAAAGAGTATGAACATGGCTCCGAATACCAAAAGATACGGAAGCAGTGTCATAATCCAGCTCTCAGCCGGAACATCCGCAACTGTATAGTCGGTGTACCCTGCTTTTGTCATGGTCTTTTCGATATTGTTTACATCTGATACATAAAGCACCTTTGATGTGCCATCCTTGAACTTCACCTCCAGACTTCCTGTCGGTATCTCCCTGTTTTGCACTACCTTTACGCTCTTCACCTGATTCTTGTCAAGATCCTTCTCGAACTGACTCTGTGTGTAAGAGTTTGATGTAGCCCCGGCGCTCAGCCAGTACCAGATGCAGATTACTGCAAATACAATGATAATGTATACGCCTATTCCGCGCATACCGCTTTTTTGTTTATTCAATTTACTTCTCCTTTTTATTTTATTTCGCCCTCGACGAAGCCGATGTAAGGCAGATTTCTGAACCTCTGATCATAGTCAAGGCCATAGCCTACCACAAACTTATCAGGAATCACAAAGCCCACGTAGTCTACATTTACATCATCAACCACACGGCGCTCAGGCTTGTCCAAAAGTGTACAGATTGTGAGACTCTTCGGGTTTCTTTTGGCAAGGAGCTTTGAAAGCCTGCTAAGAGTATTTCCCGAATCAATGATGTCTTCTATGATGATGACATTCTCTCCCTCGATAGAATGCTCAAGGTCCTTTTTAATCTTGACATCGCCTGATGACTCTGTGCCTGAGCCATAGCTGGATACCGACATGAAATCCATAGTCATAGGCAAATCAATTCTCTTTGCAAGCTCAGTGGTAAAGAATATTGAGCCCTTGAGTATGCAAATGAGATATACTGACTGTCCCCTGTATTTTTCTGTGATTTGCGCTCCAATCTCTGCGATACGCTTATTGAGCTGCTCCTCTGTCAGGTAAACCGAAATATCATATTTTTTTGAAAAATCCATTTTGTTTTCCTCCGTAAAATGTGATCTTAAGTACTTTTCCTGTCTGTTGTGTGACAAGTGCGCCACAGCCGGATCTGTATCCGATAATGGCATGCACCAGTGATTCATGGGCTATGAGCCACAGCCCCGCTCTCTGCTGTGCAGGAATTTTATCACCTGTAAATACCTGCTTCAGCTTCTTATGATGGCCCTCGTCATCCACAATTATATAGTCACCGGCTTTTCTTGTTCTTATTTCAAAGCCTTTCTTCATCTTATCATAATCAAACCATTTCGTATATGGTTTTTTGGGAATTTCGTCCATTTTACCATTAAAATCTTGTATACAAAGTGTGACATACGAGCCATCTGCCGAAAGCTTTATGTTTTTTTGCTCTCCCGTGGCACTCAGTGCCTCAAGCTCTTTTTGCGTAATGTGAATTTCTTCTTTTTCATCGTCACACCTTCCGGCGAAGAGTATCACCTCGCCAAATGATTTTTCCGCAATAATTCCATATGGCAGATTGATTTTTCTGCCGACTGCTGCCCTGCAAGCTTCACAAGTGCACCGATATGCATGCTCGTGATGTCCTTGAGCCGTCCTGACGCCAGATGTATACACTCGCGCGCCACTCCGCTTTTTAATGCCGGATGCAGACTCTCAAAGCGACTGATTTCAAGTATCACCCTGCCTTCTTTTTTTGAAACCATGCTGTCACACGCCTCTTTTAGCTGCTCCTCGTAAAAATCATTCATCACCGCAAGCTGTCCTGCGCTCTCATTGATATGCTCTATCGCCCTGTCATTAATCTGCAAAAGCAAAGGAAACACATCATGGCGCAGCTTGTTTCTGGAGTAGGCTGTGTCAGTGTTTGTGGCATCGGTGACAAAAGCCTGTCCGTTTTCCTTCAGATATTCCTCTATCTGTGCGCGTGTTGCTGATAAAAGCGGCCTGATATAGGTGACACCGTTCTTCACAGAAACCGGATGCATGCCGGATAGCCCCTTCGCTCCGCTTCCGCGAAGCATCTGAAAAAGAACTGTCTCTGCGTTGTCCTCCATATGGTGCGCAACTGCAACGACTGCCTGTCTGCTGTTACCCTGCTTTTGGTCTGCTGCATAGGCAGTGGTGACTTCCTTTTCAAACGCTTCATAGCGCAATATCCTGGCGGCCTCCTCCAGTCCGAATCCATGACTTGCTGCATATTGCGGTACGTCCACAGAATGCACATGGCACGGTATGTGAAGCCTCTCGCAGAGATCTGACGCAAATCTCGCATCCTCCCTGCTCTCGGCTCCTCTGATGCCATGCTCCACATGTACTGCCTCCAGCGCAAAATCAAGCTCATCTGCGCACTGTCTTTTTATCTCATTTAACACCAGCAGAAGGCAGACGGAATCCGCACCGCCCGACAGCGCAACAAGCACCGTGCTGTGATTTTTTATCATTTTGTTTTCCAGAATATAATCTTTTGTCCGTCTAATCATTATTTTTCCCAGATTCCTATTGCAACTACCGTCATATCATCCATGGCGTATCCGCCTGTGTCAAGCAGCACCCTGTCCAGAATTTCCTGCGCCATCACGCCTGCATTGTCACTTTTGACGCCTGCGATGATATCCATAAGTTTCCCCTGTCTGTCCTTTACATGCAGATATTCTAGCACACCATCCGTCACCATGACAAGGAAATCGCCACTTTGAAGTGTATTTTTTGATTGTTTACTCTCCTGCCAGACATCGACCCCCGCCGGGAGTGATTCATTTTCTATAACACTTACTTGTTTCCCTGATTTGATAAATGACGGTGCAGCGCCTGTTTTGGTAAGCTCAAGCTCACCTGTGTACATGTCTATCGTAGCAAAATCAACCGTGGAATAGGACTCCTCGCCCGCCGATATGACCATGGCAGAGTTCATCAGCTTTAGGGCACTTTCCCTGCTAAAGCCGGCCTCCAAAAGCTTTTCAAGCAAATCCACCACCAGCGTGCTCTCTGCCTGCGCCTGCTTGCCCGAGCCCATGCCATCGGATACACATACATGATACATGCCATCATCCAGCTGAAACATGCTACAGCTGTCGCCATTTGCCTGAGAGCCGGTCTTCTTTTTGGTCGCCACCCCTGAAAGTGCATAGAACTGATTTTCCTCGTAAAGCACAATAGATGCCCTCTCATCGGATATTATTGAAACTGTCCCATGTGCCTGCCTGAGCTTCACTCCCATGGCGCGTGAAACTGCCTGCACATACTTTGAAATTTCAATCCCACCATCTATCCTGGTGCAGACATCTGCCTTTATACATACCTGCTGCCTTGCGTTCTCATAAATATGGGCATTTTCCACCTGTATACCAGCCTCTTTTGTATATACATAAACTCTTGAAAGACGCAGCCTTCTTTTTTTATCAATACATTTTTCAGCCCTGCACCAACTATCCATGAGCTCTGCCATAGCGTCAAGCTGTGCGGCTATGACGCGTCTGTTTTCCGTGAGACGCCTGTACCAGGCTTCATTTAGCTCAATACGGGCAAATGCCTCTGTGGCGGCTTCCACCATGCGCGTATAGTGCGGGCAGCCATCCACATATCTGTTTTGCACAATTTCCTCTGTTTTCATACGTTTGCGCACTGCATCAGCAAGCATTTTTATACTGTCGGAAATCGAAGCCCCGCTTGTCCAGCACACACTGCAGCCCTCACAGCATGCACAAAGTCTCCCTGTCACCTCAAGCTGTATTTTCTCACTCTCATCAGGGATTTTATCTGCCGTACATTTTACAGCCATGACATTTGCAGTCGAAATAATACCTGAAAGTCCTGAAACTGCTGTGGCAAATGCCTCCTCCCTGTCGGGCAGTAGTCCTGCTATGACCGGGTTTTCATTGTGCTCAAGAGCCCTTAAATATTCGCATGCTCTGCAAAGCGCAAAGGCAATCGAAAACACAACAAGGCTCTCTGCTACCGACAACACTATCTCATCCGTATCCGGCCTTCCCAGAAATGTTACCGACAGATTCATCACCGCCGTGGCACAAGCTGCTACAACGGCTGTTGTCAGACATCCGTTTTTACTGCTTTTTCTCACAAATAGCCTTTCCCCAAAGTAAATCACCGCAATAATAAAGAGATACTTACATATCGACGGTATCGATATAAAGTATCCCATTCCAATAATTAATCCTATGTAAAAAATAATCGTATGCCCACTGCTCAGACAATAAACTCCATACACTGCAGGTATCAGCGGATAACAATCCATCACACACACCAGTGTGGATACAAATGCCATAAGCCCCCACACAGCCTTTTTTAAATTTGCACTCCTCATCTTTTTGCCTCCATCTTTTTGCCTCCATCTTTTTTCAACGATTATATGTGGTCAAAAATGAAGGTTTTGACGAAAAAGCGCAACTATATCTTCAAAAATTATTTGTCCTTTTCCTTGAAGATTATTTCATTGTCATACGCAAGCCCCAGCTTGCTCTTTGCTATATCCTCTATGTACTGGTCACTCTGCATATACTGCTGCATGCTTTCTATCTCATCAGCACGCTCCGATTCTTTAGTGTACTGCTTTTCAAGCTCCGCTTTTTGTGCGGCATATGTAGATTCCTTCTGCTTTAGCTGCACAACCTGAACTACCATAACCACAAGAAATGCTATAACTATGATAGAAACACTTAAAGTTCCGCCCCTTCTCTTTGCACGACGTTTACTCATTATTCCTCCTTAGGTGCTTATCTGAATATCCTGCCAAACATTTTATCTTTTTTTCCGGTCACCTCCGGTACCTTCGATACGTAATCATGTCTATCTCACCTTCTATATCGGCTTCTCCCTTCTCAAGGTTTAACCTGTTTACGTGAAGATCCTTGCCCTTTAGGTCAAGCATGCCTAGCTCCGTCTCCAAAAGTATCTCTCCCACATCAAAGGAGAGCACATCCAAAATGCCTGTAAAGCTGCCTGTTCTGCGATTATTCAAGATAAGCTTATGACTCTTTGTGCCTGATATTTCTTCCATTTCCTGTCCCTCACATATTTTTTATATGTCCCAAAAACAGCCTCACATATGGCTGCCATCTGTGGAATCACATATGTAAATATATGCCGGGATTCATGAAAATATAACCTATATATACTCAAAAAGATCTTTTGCTTCTTCCTTCTTTGTTGTGTCAAGGAGATTTAACACCTTAACCTTGACTGTCTTTTGTCCAAATGCTATCTCTATTATGTCTCCGACCTTGACATTTACAGATGCCTTTGCCGGTCTGCCGTTTACTGTGACACGGCCTGCGTCACATGCCTCATTTGCCACTGTACGTCTCTTTATGAGACGTGATACCTTCAAAAATTTGTCTAATCTCATTGTTACCTCTGTGTCTTGTAATAATAAATCAATTCATAACTATTACCCTGATTTCAGTGGATATAGTCAAAAATGGGCGGAGCCTTAAAGCTTCACCCATTCTTCTACTCCGGATAGTCTGACTTATTAGTTAAGAGAATCTTTTAAAGCCTTTCCAGCCTTGAACTTAGGAGCCTTAGATGCTGCAATTGTCATCTCAGCGCCAGTCTGTGGATTTCTTCCTGTTCTTGCTGCTCTCTCAGATACCTCGAAAGTACCGAATCCAACTAACTGGATCTTCTCACCTTTCTTTAACTCCTCAGCAACAACATCTGTGAATGCCTTTAAAGATGCCTCTGCGTCCTTCTTTGATACTCCGGCCTTCTCTGCCATAGCTGCAACTAAATCTGCTTTGTTCATGATAAAATTCCTCCTCTGGATTTTCATAATTTATATAATTCGAGCTATATTCCCAAATTACCTACAAGAATATATATACTTGTTTTTATGGGGTTTGTCAAGGAAAATGCGCTATTTCCTAGGCTTTTATGTACTTTTACCATTCTTAAAACCTTACTTTGAACTTAATAAAGAGGTTAATGTTGAAAGATAATCTGATATATCTTTATTTATCAGACTATTCCCCGAGCTGTCAGATGATTTACTGTCGTTTTCAGTGATGTATGTCTGAACTTTTCTTAACAGACTTTCCACAATAATAATATATCGTATAGTCATTTACTTTTCAATTAAATTCACTATATATATGCATTACTGTTTACACTATGGCATGCAGATACTCCTCGCGCTCCCCGCTTAGCTGTATGAGCTGTGCAAGCTTATCCACATCACGGTCGCATACCCATGACTTGCGCGAGTTGCTATAGTGATTGCAGAGCTTACAAAATTTTTCAGGAAACAAAAGCAGTGCTTGAAGCAGCCTCATTGAGGTATCATCAAGACTTCTTACGCTGCAATAGCTGTCAAGAATTGCATCTGCAACCGCTGTATCCCAGTGATTTTTTTCGAGCATCTTGCGCATATACTCCGCAAGATCAGTTTCCGGATATCCCGGATGCATGGTCTCGAAATTGACAGGGAGCCATCTTCCGGACTGTGTATACACGACATTGTGCTGGTTGAAGCTCCGTGACAGTATGTCGGAACCAACGTTTTACTATTTTCCAGCTCACACAATATTTCCGCCGATTTCTTCCCCTGTTCTAAGAATCTCTCATAGCATTCATAAAACAGATGCTCAAAAGCATTTGTCTTGCTGCGACGCAGTATGTAGTTTTTAAGCTTTACTATCTGCGCACATTTTCGCTGAGCTTTTCCATGCAGGCTTTCTACCTCAATATCCGAAGGCAGAGGATACTTTTCCAATATATTGTGCAGCTGCGCTAATGCCCTGCTGCCGCCACGCATATCATCTATGCTGTCCGTGCTGCACTCTCTGCCTGCTCTGTAATCCTTCAATATGTATGCGTCCTCACAGTTATCTCGCGATATGATACACTGCTCCTTTGTCTGTGATATCTGCTCCACATCCATACCGTTTCTCTGGATAAATGCCAGCGTATCCCGCAGGGTGCATGCCCTTTGCTCATGCCCTCTGTACGGCACGAGCAGCTTCTGCCCGATGCCTGTGTCACATATATATGCTCCTCTGCCCTTTATTATCCTGCTTACTGTAAGCTCATATTTTTCCAAAGCCACTTCCGGCTGATTATACAAAAAAATCCCCCCTCATATGATTAATGCATCATAACTATTCAGATGCTTTTTAATCATATGAGAGAGGTTATTATTTTATTCGCAAGCTCTTTAAGTTTTTGTGCTTCATTGAGCGATGGGTCATCAAGCACCTGCTCATAAAGCCTGTCAAGGATATCGCCAAGCTTCGGTCCCGGCTCTACTCCCATTTTAATCAGGTCGCTGCCATTTATTTTCAGTTCCTTTTTGGATACACACTGGTGGTCTGCGAGGATTTTCCTGTATACACGCTCATATTCTGCGATGTATTCAAGCTTTTCTTCGCGCCTATACATGCTCTGTCCGAGTGTATCGGCTCTTTTCACCTCAAACAACAGCGGAAAAAGCTCTGTTCCTATGCGGCTCATGGCACGCCTTACATTGCGCTCCGTGATGGCCGGACGATCATCATGCTCTTTTACGAGCTTAAAACAACAGTCTGTAGTCCTGTTATCAAACTTAAGGCGCCTGAGTATCTTTCTTGTCATATCAGCTCCCACAACCGGATGCTTCTTGAAATGATTCTGGCCTTCCTCGTCTGTCGTAATGCACACAGGCTTTGCCACATCATGAAGCAGCATGGTAAGCCTTAGGATTTTGTCCGCTCGCACATGCTCCAAGGTATGAAGCGTATGCTCGCCGACACTGTACATATGGTGCTTATTGTGCTGAGGTGTCTGCATCATCACATCAAACTCCGGCATGAATACCGCTGTGAGTCCAAGCTCATACAAATCTCTCATCATCTGCGGATTGTCTGATGTCAGAAGCTTCACAAGCTCCACCTGGATTCGCTCTGCGCTGACCTTTGACAAGGCAGGGGCAAGCTCTTTTATGGCTGCTTTAGTCTGTGCCTCTATATCAAAGCCAAGCTGGGCTGCAAATCGCACCGCACGAAACATCCTGAGTGCATCCTCACTGAACCTGTCGTGCGCACAGCCCACACATCTGATCACATGTGCTTTTAAATCTCCTATGCCGTCAAATTCATCGACAAGCCCCATCCTATGATTATATGCCATAGCATTGATTGTGAAGTCGCGCCTCTCTAAGTCAAGCTTCAGATTGGAGGTAAATGTGACCTCCTTTGGATGGCGTGCATCCTCGTACTCTCCGTCTATCCTGTAGGTGGTGACCTCATAGCCCACATGCTCCAGCATGACCGTGACTGTGCCATGCTGGATACCTGTGTCTATCGTATGGTCAAATATCGCTTTGACCTGCGCAGGCTTTGCAGATGTGGTGATATCCCAGTCCTGCGGTGTCCTGCCAAGGAGACTGTCACGCACGCATCCACCTACCGCATATGCCTCAAAGCCATGCTCGTAGAGCGTGTCTATTATGAAGTTGACATTCTGCGGTAAATCTATGCGCATCATTGAATTCTCCTTTTTTATTTTGAATGACGCTCGCCAAAGGGGCACATTGCCACAGCATATGACTGTGACACATGCTCTCATAACTCCTTAGTCTGGTGAGAGTAAATACCTCCTGCGGCAGAGCTTATTAGGCGCTAAAAAATCAAACGCGCTTACGCTTGAACGAGTATTTTTTGCGCCAGCTTCAGCCGCAGGTGGCATTAACTCTCACACACGACACGTCGTAAATCGAGCATGCGCCACAGCCGTATGCTGCGTCAATGCGCCCATCCGGCGAGCTGTTTATCATAATAATATACAAAAATAATTGCTAATTCGCGAAATAAATTTTCGTAGACGGATGATTACAAACGCAGGCGTAGCGGTACTACGCCGAGGCTTGTAACATTCGTATACGGGAATTTAGGCGCGAATTTAATATGCCTTACCCCAGTATACAAGTTTGTGCGCCGGCTTTCCACAGCATACGCATACGTCGGAAATCTGCTCCTGGTCACCAAACGGCATACAACGGCTTGTAACTGTTGTGTCCTCTTTGATTTTGTTCTCGCAGGCCTCGTCTCCACACCACATAGCACGGATAAAGCCAGGCTTTGTCTCTGCGATTGCCTTGAACTCATTGTAGTCGTGTGCATCGTTTATATGGCTTGCAAGGAATGCCTTTGCCTTCTCGAGCATGTCATTCTGCATTGTCTCAAGTACCTCTGCGAGCTTCTCATTTACCTCATCGAGTGAGACAACGATTTTCTCTCTTGTGTCTCGACGAACGATAACGCACTGGTTTTTCTCGATATCCTTTGGTCCAATCTCGATACGTGTTGAGATTCCCTGAACCTCCTGTGCTGCGAACTTCCAGCCAGGTGTCTTGTCGGTTGCATCGATTTTCACGCGGAAATCCTTTGAGAGCTTGTCCTTGAGGTCGTATGCCTTGTCAAGGACGCCGTCCTTCTGCTGCTGGATTGGAATGACCATAACCTGTGTTGGTGCAATCTTTGGTGGAAGCACGAGTCCTGAGTCATCTCCGTGAACCATGATGATAGCCCCGATAAGACGTGTTGAAACGCCCCATGATGTCTCATGACAGTACTGTAATTTATTGTCCTTGTCTGTGTACTGGATGCCGAAGGCCTTAGGGAAGCCGTCACCAAAGTTGTGTGAGGTTCCTGACTGGAGTGCTTTTCCGTCATGCATGAGAGCCTCTATTGTATATGTAGCCTCTGCTCCGGCGAACTTCTCCTTGTCTGTCTTTCTTCCCTTTACCATAGGGATTGCAAGGTATTTCTCACAGAAATCCGCATAGAGGTTTAACATCTGTACTGTACGTGCCTCTGCCTCCTCGGCTGTTGCATGAACAGTATGTCCCTCCTGCCATAAGAACTCTGATGAACGGAGGAATGGACGTGTTGTCTTCTCCCAGCGCACTACTGAGCACCACTGGTTATATACCTTTGGAAGGTCTCTGTGTGACTGTACTGTTTTGCTGAAAAGCTCGCAGAAAAGTGTCTCTGATGTAGGTCTTACTGCAAGTCTCTCCTGAAGTGTCTCAAGTCCGCCCTGTGTGACCCATGCGACCTCAGGTGCAAAGCCCTCTACGTGATCCTTTTCCTTCTGAAGCAGGCTCTCCGGAATGAACATTGGCATGTATACATTCTCTACACCTGTCTCTTTAAACATTGCATCGAGATTTTTCTGTATATTCTCCCAGATGGCATAACCATTGGGCTTAAAGATCATACATCCCTTTACAGATGAATAATCCATCAACTCTGCTTTCTTCACAACGTCTGTATACCATTGTGTGAAATCTTCCTCCATGGAAGTGATGGCCTCTACTAATTTTTTCTCCTTAGCCATTGCTTTTCTCCTTTTTTATTTAAATATTCTATGATATACGGGGCGTTATATCTCATCCGGCCCCTGCACCACGCATAATTTTACTAACATATATTATTCCATAAGCGAGCTGATGTCAATAAGCCTGAAAACCTGTTCTGCAGTGTTTTTCATATTTTTTTGAGCATTTTTGATATCCATAGCCTCATTAAGCGTTGTTGCCCCTCTTATAATAGGGAAAAACGCATCTATGCCTTCTTTATTACATGCCACTGCATCGTCAGTGACACTCCCTGCAAGTGCGATTACTTTACAGCCGTTTTTTCTGCCTGCTTTTGCCACTCCGACAGGCACCTTTCCCATGGCGCTCTGTCCATCAAGCCTGCCCTCTCCGGTCACTACGATATCGGCATTTTTCAGTTCCTTGTCAAGCTGTATTGCGTTTAGCACTATATCTATGCCGGATTTAAGCTCCACGTTCTCAAGTCCAAAAAGAAACGCAAAGCCAAGACCTCCCGCAGCGCCTGCTCCCGGTGTCTCGCTGAAGCTTTTTCCCGCATACTCCTCAACACAGTCTGCATACTGTCTCATCATTTTATCCATCTGTGCCTTTTCATGCTCTTGTACGCCCTTTTGCTTTCCAAAAAATGTATACGCAGCCCTGCTCTGTGCACAGTGGATTAGTAACATCACATGCTATTTTGAAATGACACTGCTTCAATTCTGAAGGAACCTTATCAGCCTTGATCTTTTTTACCCTTACAAGCGAGCCAAATACCGGTGGAAGAATATTGTCATCATCATCATAAAACTCATAGCCGAGCGCCGACAGCATTCCTATACCGCCCTCAGTGGTTGCGCTTCCGCCTATTCCGATTATGAAATTCCGACAGCCTTGTGCACGGCATCCAATATCATCTCTCCCACACCCAATGAGGTCGCTTTCCATGGATCAGGTTTACCTTCAACAAGTGTGATTCCTGATGCTTCTGCCATTTCCATAACAGCCGTATCATCCTCAAGTACTCCATATGTTGCGTGCACCTTTTGTCCCATCGGTCCTGTTACATCAACATGTTCATATGTGCCATTCATGCCCTCTACCAAAGCGGTTACAGTTCCCTCGCCACCATCTGCAAGTGGTCTGACCACCACATCTGCTTTCGGCATTGCCGCCAATATACCTTCTTTACAGGCCATCCCGGCCTGCATGCTTGTCATGCTTCCTTTAAATGAATCAATTGCTACTACAACCTTCATTTTACCATTCCTCTATTTTTGTTTATATGTGGTTCAGTAAGGTATACATCGAATTGCATACATCGATAACACCTTTTTCCTCTAATTGTATTATTTTATCATAATTTTAAAGTCAGGTGTAGTTTCCAAAAACAATTTGAAAGTGCATTTTCATGAAATTTATGCTAGAATAACATGTTGTTATATTATGCTAAGGAGAATTTAGAATGAAAAACTATAAACGAGGACTGACAGCAGGAATCCCGATTGCGCTGGGATATCTGTCAGTTTCATTTACTTTTGGAATTATGGCGGTGTCATATGGACTATCCTGGTGGCAGGCTGTGCTCATTTCGATGACCACTGTCACATCTGCCGGACAGTTTGCAGGCATCGGAATTATGATGCATCCGGGACAGTATTTCCAGATGCTTATTTCACAGATTACTATTAATATAAGATATTCCTTTATGTCGATTTCGGTTGGACAGAAGGCGGATTCCAGATTTAGCGGAATTTCCAGATGGATACTCGGCTTTATGATGACTGATGAAATTTTTGCCGTGGCAAGCCAGGAGGATTCTGTGAGCAGAAGCTTTTTTGCAGGACTTTCAACTCTTCCATACATAGGCTGGGCTGTCGGTACGCTGATAGGTGCTATACTGGGAAGCATTCTGCCGGATAGGCTTATGAGTGCGCTGAGTCTTGCTATTTATGGCATGTTCGTGGCTATCGTGGTTCCTGAGATGAAGAAATCGCGTGCAGTCGTGTTTGTTGTGCTGCTTGCACTCGTGCTTAGCTGCATGTTTTACTACGTACCGTTTTTGTCAAGGATTTCAAGCGGTATCACCATCACTGTTGTAGCCATTGTGGCTGCAGTTATCGGTTCGCTGCTGTTTCCGGTTGCAGATGATACTGATAAGGAATGATTTATTAAATATTTGATAATAAGCGTATAAGGAGATTTTACATAATGAAAAACAGTGTATTTTTTATATATTTACTCATACTCGCGGGCTCCACATATCTGATCCGCGTTATTCCTTTTATCGCAATAAAAGAAAAAATCAACAACAGCTTCGTGCGATCTTTTCTATACTATATTCCGTATGCAGTTTTAACCGCCATGACTATTCCGGCAGTGTTTTATGCTACTAACTGGTGGGTTGGTGCAGCAGCAGGACTTATCGCGGCAGTGATATTTGCATTAAAGGGCAAGGGGCTTACAACCGTCGCCGTGGCTTCCTGTGTGGCGGTATTTATTGTAGAGCTGTTTCACTAATTATTTATTTTCCCACTTGATAAGCCATAACTAAAGTGATAAAATTTCGAACTGCGCGTTTATATTTTTTTAATAAATATTTTACAATTACCGAAAGGATAAATCAGCTCAGAAGTGAAAATGCAAATACCACGATGCCAAGTATTACAAGCACAATACCTGTGGCACGGTTTAAGGTTTTTGCGGATGCCTTGTTTGCAAAGACCGCTGCAATTCTCGCCCAAAGGAGTGTAAATGCAATACATAAAATCAGCACAAACCCGTCCGGTTTTCCACCGATGGCAAAGTGCGAGGCAGCTCCTGTAAAGCTGTAAATGCCATGATAAATACGCTCGTTCCAACTGCAGTCTTAAGCTCATAGCCAAGCACTGATGTGAGGATGAGGAGCATCATCATACCGCCTCCCGCACCTATGAAGCCACAGATAAATCCGATAAGCACACCGCAGATGATTGACTGGATAGCTCTCTTTTTAGCTGAAACTCCCTGCATGGCCTCCTTTGTTGTCATGACAGGACGGACTATAAACTTGATTCCGAGTAAAAATGTCATAAATACCGAAAAGCTGCCCATTGTTGCTGACGGCACAAGGCTTGATACATAGCTTCCGACAACCGTGAAGCATAAAACCATTACCATCATTATGAGCCCGTTTTTTACATCAAGGTTCTTGTTCTTTCCATATGTATAGGCTGACACTGCGCTGGCAAGTACATCAGACGACAGGGCTATTCCCACTGCCATATAAGGGTCCATTCCCAAAAATGTAATGAGCATAGGGCTTATTACTGCTGCTGCGCTTAGTCCAGCAAAGCCGGTTCCAAGGCCTGCGCCCATACCGGCAAAAAATGTTACTATTATAGTTATTAATGTGCTCATTTGTGTGATTTCCTCCTGATTATTTCATCCATATTATTCTCAAGCTGTTCCATAACAATCGTCAGTTGCCTTTTCTGCTCCTCATCTATCCCTGCAAACAGATCTGCTGTAAACTGCTGCTGTATACGCCTTCCTCTTTCAATGACAGTCCCAGCCTTTTTTGTACAGACAAGCTCCGTCTTCCTCCTATCATTTTCCACAGGTTTTCTCTCCAGATAGCCCTCATTCACAAGCTTGTCAACATTTACAGACACAAGATTTGCCTTGATTTTTCTTATTTCAACTATATCCCTTGCCGTCTTATATTCCGGATTGTTCGCCAGAAACATGAGTATATCAAAGGCTGTCTGTGGAAGCTTTAGCTCATGACACAGTGGTCTGCACTCATCACTGTAGGTTCGCGAAATTTTCTCTGCAAACTCAAAGTTAAATTTCATATGTGATATTCCTTCTTTCCTTTTCCTATTTTGCTGCTTTGTTATACATTTTTGAATTATTCATTTTTGAACTAATTATATATCTCTCTGTCATTTTGTCAAGCGGTTATTGTAATTTATACCCTGCAATGCTATACTTTTTGAGGCATTTTTTCATTAACTATTATGATATGATTTAACAGTTATATAATACCTTGAAAGTATCCTGCAGTCATGGTATTATATGTAATTGGCGCTTTGTTGCACATTTTAAACACCGGCTAATCTACCGGTGATTTTAATTTTAATAACTAAAGCTTCCTACATATATAATGCCGGAAGTTTAAATTACAATCATTTACAATAGGAGGAATTATGAGTCAGGAAACAAATTCAGCCCCTGTAACAGAGAACAAGATGGGAACCATGCCTATAGGCAGACTTGTCTTTAACATGTCTTTGCCTATGATGATTTCCATGCTCGTACAGGCTCTATACAACATCGTGGACAGTATTTTCGTTGCAAAGCTGTCCGAAAACGCACTCACGGCAGTTTCACTTGCCTTCCCTTTGCAGACACTCATCATCGCTGTCGCAACCGGTACAGGTGTAGGTGTAAACGCGTTGCTGTCAAAGTCACTCGGCGCCCATAAATACGACGAGGCCAACAAAATCGGCATCAACGGTGCCGTACTATATGCATTCAGCTACGTAATATTTCTGATTCTCGGACTTACAATCGTAAAGCCTTTTTACATGAGTCAGATTGGAAATGCTGATGTCGAAATCATGGATATGGGTGTGAGCTACCTGAGTACTGTTATGATTTTTTCATTTGGTATTTTTGCGGAAATCTTTTTTTGAGAGGGTGCTTACATCGACAGGAAGAACTATTTTCAGCATGACCTCACAGCTTTGCGGTGCCATCACAAATATCATTCTGGATCCTATCATGATCTTTGGACTGCTTGGCTTCCCTAAGCTCGGTGCTACCGGTGCAGCCGTGGCAACCGTTGTGGGACAGTGCGTAGCCGCCGTTGTTGCCTTTGCCTGCAACCACAAATTCAATCATGAAATCAGCCTGAGCTTCAAGGCTACAGCCGGATTTCAAAATCATGGGAACCATTTATGCTATCGGTATTCCGTCGATCATCATGCAGTCTATAGGCTCTATAATGACATATGCCATGAACAGAATACTTATCGGCTTTTCATCGACTGCCGCTGCTGTTTTCGGTGTTTATTTCAAGCTGCAGAGCTTCTTCTTTATGCCTGTATTCGGACTGAACAACGGAATCACACCTATCATCGCCTTCAACTACGGTGCACAGAACAGAAAGCGTATGGTTAAGACAATAAAGGTCAGCCTGATAACCGCATTCTGTCTGCTCTTCGTTGGCTTTGCCTGCTTTGAGTTCATACCAAAGGTGCTTCTTGGAATGTTCAGCGCCTCTGACGATATGCTCAAAATCGGTGTTCCGGCGCTCAGAATAATCGGAGTGCATTTCCTCATTGCATGGTTTTGTATTATCGTCGGCACAGTATTCCAGGCTTTGGGAAAAGCAGTCTTTTCCATGATCGTATCAATCATGCGTCAGCTTGTGGTTTTAATTCCGGCAGCATACATCCTTTCAAAGCTTGGTGGACTTCACGCTGTATGGTGGGCTTTCCCGATAGCAGAGGTGATATCCTTTACTGTTTCGACATTATTCTTAATCAGGATCAACCGAACTATCATCTCAAAGATTCCTGATGGAAGCGATGTGCTATAAGAAATTTTACTTGAGCTTTAAAATAATCAACAATAAAATCCGCTGCATTATATCATGTGCGTAATCATATGATATAGTGTAGCGGATTTATTATATTTATGCCATATTTTCACATATTTCTGATTTCTGTACCAGCTTGGTGCAGCTTATGAACCGACTCCATCTTGCGTATTATCTTGCGTATTTTCTTCCTCTATTATACGTATTTTATGTTGCTGGTCACACTGTTCGGTGTGAACAGTAACGATTTTATATAAAAAGTGTAATCTGCAGATTCAAACCTCTTTTAAAAAATGCGATTTTGTGGTAAAATAGCAAAAAAGAAAATGCGATTTTGTGGTAAATCGTTGAAATAAAAAATGCGATTTTGTAGTAAAACATCAAAATAAAAAATGCGATTTTGTAATTTTATTAGGAGAATGTCATGTTTAAGCGAAAAATATATGATAAATTATTGCAATGGAAAAAGGATTCCGATGGTAAAACAGCACTCTTAATCGAAGGAGCCCGTCGTATAGGCAAGTCAACCATCTAGAGTCATTTGGACGAAATGAATACAAAAGTTATATAATCATTGATTTCTCAATCGTCTCAAAAAATATACGTGAACTGTTTGAGGATATTTCAGATCTGAATTATCTGTTTTTGCAGTTGCAGCTCCAATACAAAGTCGATCTCTATGAGAGAGAGTCTTTGATTATTTTCGACGAAGTACAATTATGCCCCCGCGCAAGACAGGCTATCAAATCACTTGTAAAAGATCACCGATATGATTATATAGAAACCGGTTCTCTGATTTCTATCAAAAAAAACGTACAGGATATACTTATTCCAAGCGAAGAAAGAAAGCTAAACATGTATCCTATGGATTATGAAGAATTTTTATGGGCTTTGAATGATGAAACAACTATCCCCCTAATCCATAAGCTATTCGATTCTCAAAAACCCTTCGGAGAAGAGATTAATCGTAAATTGATGCGTGATTTCCGTCTTTATATGCTTGTCGGGGGAATGCCGCAGGCAGTTGATGAATATATCAAACCAATAACTTCCGTAAGGTTGATGACGTAAAGCGTGATATTCTGAATCTTTATGAAGATGATTTCAAAAAAATAGATGCCACTGGAAAAATATCTATGCTTTTTGATGCAATTCCTGCGCAGCTAAACAAAAAATGCTTCGCGATATCAGGTATCAAGCGTACTGACAAACAATCGCGCCGATAATACACTGGAACTGATTGCAGAGTTAAAAGACTCAAAAACTGTTTTGGTATCATACCATGCAAATGACCCAAGTGCCGGTATGTCAACCAACAAAGACTTAACCCGGTTTAAACTATTTTTATGCGATACCGGGCTGTTTACTACATTGATGTTTAAAGACAAAGATTTCACAGAAAACATAATTTATGAAAAATTGTTAAATGACAAGCTAGGAACTAATCTAGCTATCTTTACGAAAATGTAGTTGCACAGCTTTTAACGTGTAATGCAACGAATTATTTTACTATACTTTTTTTTAATGAAAGTTCGCGCCATAATTACGAAATAGAATTTTCTTATTGCCAAAAAA
>ENA-OQIM01000161-OQIM01000161.1-human-gut-metagenome-genome-assembly--contig:-NODE-161-length-22901-cov-4.773514_pt1 | contig 22901 bp, 32 predicted proteins | sample MGYA00242579_ERZ504744 | MGnify/ENA primary metagenome ERZ504744 (study PRJEB26092, sample SAMD00036441) | human gut metagenome | host: Homo sapiens | study: EMG produced TPA metagenomics assembly of...
CTTTTCCGGACGCAAGAAGTACTGTCGCATATGCCGCACAAGCGCTGTAAGATAAGTCAAAAGCACATCAATACAACTCTTTGCCACATCAGACAATACAAAAAAAGATGCCATAAGCATTGATATAACCGATGCATACATAAACAGAAAGCTTACATTGTATACATAATCCTGCCGCCAGAAAATAAGCCTTGAAAACACCATAAAAAGTATCGTATAGCACAGCACATTTATAATAACAGGCTTCACCGCCGCTATCTCATAAAAAAACAGCTCATAAATATACTCACAGATTTTTTCACCGGCCTTTTGATCTCCTGCCAGAATTGCATCCATTATATCCGAAAACGATAGTCTGTCCGGCAGATAATCCTTTGAATATTTTTCAATCTCTGACATATCTATTTTTTCAAGCATCTGCTGCTCAATTTTATCTGTAATTTCGGTGTCAGACGCATACACAAAACACTGCGGCAAAAACACTACAGCCAATATGATTATTATCAAAATATATTTTTTACAAATCAAAACAGCTCTCCAATCAGCTCTATCAGACAAGACATCACCGGAATTGACATCACAACAATTGCTCCCTTCGCAAAAAGCTCTATCTGCGATGCAATTGCGCTATGACCGCAGTCTTACAGATTGAGGATGAAAACTCCGCAATATATGCAATCCCAAGCATCTTTACCATAGTGACAAAAAATTCCGGTTCCACAGGAAGCTTTGAAAGAAGTCCTTTAAAAAACTCAATTGTTGTGCCGAGCCGCTCCAATGCAAAAGCAAAAATTATAGTGCCGCAGGCACTGAAAGAAGCATTGAAAGCTCAGGCCTGTCACGCTTTAAAAGCACTGCAAAAAATACTGCCGCAATTCCTATTATCCCAATCTTCAACATATTACAAAGAAAACATATCCTGCATTGCCTTAAACAGCTCACTTATATATGGCACAATCCAAAACAATACAATAACAAGCCCGGCCAGACTAAGCAGGAAAGTCATTTCCTCCCTTCCACTGTGTTTTAAGACCTGTCCAAGCACCGTAATCACTATTCCAAGTGCTGCTATCTTAAAAATAATCGAAATCTCCATCATCAAGTCCTTTCATCGCATACAACAATATGTTTAATCGGATTACCACATTTTTATACAAACATTTTTATATAAGCATTATCGATATCATAATCCCTCCCAAAATACCCACAGGACAAATCACCTTCATTTTTTCAACATAATCTTTCCTGTAAAAATCTATCTGTTTATGTATGTCCAAAGCACATTCCTTAAGCCGCTGCTCCATCGCAGCTGCATTTTTTTCAAAGAATGCACCTCCCATTTCAACTATCATTTTCTTTATTTTTTCATCAGATACCCTGCCACAAAGCACCTTCTCCCACACAGCCTTCCAGCCCTCCTCCCCGCTTTTACAGCTCCTGTTTGAAAGCACTTCTCCCATTCTCCTGCATCCCTCATTAAACACCTCGCTCTTTCCTCTTATGCTGTTAAAAAACTGCGGCGCCTTCATTCTTTCTCCTGCCAGATAAAATGCCCCCTTTTCAAGCAAAAGCATAAAATCATACAGCATCGCTATATCTGCCTTTTTTCTTTTGCTGTAATCATTTATCAGCCCCGATACCGCAAACAGTACTATACAAAAGCCTGTAAGCTTCATCATAAATGCTATAGCGCCTCACCCCTTTTTCATCATGGTCTATAAACACAAACCGTTCTATGGCATGTGGCAGAATTTTTCTTCGCAGATCATCTGCATTGGTGCCATGTACACTGCCAAGTATCCTTATTCCGCAACTCACAAGCTGGTTTAGTGCCTCGATATCGCTTTCTCCTCCCAGCTCATCCACTGCAATCACATCCGGTGACATAGAGCGCAAAAGCATCCTCATGCCAAGTGACTTCGGACAGTTATCCAGCACATCACTGGAATTGCCTATATCGTTTTGAGCCACTCCCAAGTAGCACGCTGCTATCTCCGAACGCTCATCGACCACCGACACCTTAAGAGCGTTTTTTCCGTCACAGCCATCTGAAAGTATCCTTATGCAGTCTCTTAAAAATGTTGTTTTTCCTTCTCCCGGCCGTGATATAACCAATGTATTGTAAATGCTGTTTTCATCCCGGATATAAGGCATCAGTGGCATTGCAACGTCCCTTATCTGATGGGCAATTCTGATATTTAAGGACGCTATCTCACTGACTGCTGTAACCTTTCCTCCATCGCAGCCCATCTGCCTGCAATTCCCACACGATGACCTCCCTCCACTGTAAAATAGCCTGCTGCAAGCTGCGGTGCTATCGCATGGAATGAATATCCGCTCAGATAATTTATCATCTCCTCAATATCGCTATGTGAGATATACACTCCGGCTCTACATCCTCCCGCAAACATATACTGCACCTGCTTTCCGGCGCGCACCCTGATTTCCTCCAGACCACACGGCATGTACGCTTCTGCCTCAGCCTTCATCTTTTGTGGCAGATAATCAATTATATCCATATTTTTCACCCCTTATCGCCACCGACAGTTATTCAAATTAAAAAAGGACACAGACGATTCTGATAAATCATCTATGTCCTATTTATATTACATGTCCAATTGTTTTAGAACGTGAAAATTATTATTTTTTACATCCTGTCAGGAGCTGAGAATCCAAGCATATCGATACAAGCCTCAAGTATCTCCTTTGTGAGCACAAGCAGCGAAATATATGACTTCTTAAGTTCTTCATTCTCCTCAGAAAGAATCTTTGTGTCATGGTAGAAGCCGTTGAATGCGTTGGCAAGCTCGTAGATGTATGCACATATCTTGTGTGGTGCAGACTCCTCGTATGCACTCTCAATTGTAGCATTGAACTTTGCCAGAGAGAGCATGAGATTCTTCTGTCCTGCATTGACTGCCGGCATGATCGCATCCTTCAGTGCGCTGATGTCGCCACCCTTTGCCTCATACTTTGAGAGGATTGACTTGATACGCACGATTGTATAAAGGATATATGGACCTGTGTTACCCTCAAAGGATGTGAATCTGTCGATATCAAAGATGTAATCCTTGCTCGCCTGATTAGACAAATCACCATACTTGACTGCTGCAAGCGCTACAGTTTTGGCTGTCTGCTTAGCCTCCGCCTCGTCAATATTTAAATTCTCTTTTTCCTTCTGGTTTTCCTTAATCTTATTGAGCATCTCATCGTCAATTTCCTTGAGGAGGTACTCAAGACGCATTACTCCACCGTCTCTTGTCTTGAAAGGCTTGCCGTCCTTACCGTTCATGGTTCCAAAGCCGATATGTACAAGCTCTGTAGTATCAGGTACTATGCCTGTCTTTCTTGCGCAGCGGAACACCTGGATAAAGTGCATTGACTGACGTGCGTCTGCCAGATAAATCACACGGTCAGGGTTGTTCTCCTTCATACGCATAACAAGTGTTGCAAGGTCTGTAGTGCTGTAAAGTGAGGCTCCGTCAGACTTTAGGATGATACATGGCGGAATCTCCTTTGTATCTGTATCCTCCTTCACATCCACAACCAAAGCGCCCTCACTCATATGTGCAAAGCCCTTTTCCTTCATCATTTCAACCATCCCAGGTACATATGGCTGTGCATCCGACTCTCCCTTCCACAGCTCAAAATGAACATTCAGATTCTCATAATTTCTCTTAAGATCTGTTACAGATACATTCATAATGTGTGAAAGCAGTGCCTGATAGCCTCTCCTGCCTCCCTGAAGCTCTTTTGTGGCAAGAAGAGCTGCCTCCTTGAAGCTCTCATCTGATTTTGACTTACCGCTGGCTGTCGGATAGATGTCCTCAAGCTCTGATATGGTAAACGGTGCCTCCTTCGGGTACTCTCCTGTATAGCTCTCATCAAAATAAACGAGGTCAGGCTTTCTCTCGCGAAGCTCTGTGATGATAAGTCCCATCTGAAGTCCCCAGTCACCGAGATGCACATCACCAATCACATTGTGTCCCATGAACTTTGCGATACGCTTAACGCTCTCTCCGATTACTGCCGAACGAAGGTGTCCTACATGAAGAGGCTTTGCGACGTTTGGTCCGCCGTAATCCACTACTATAGTGAGTGGCTTTTTGGCCTTCTCCAAGCCGTATCTGCCCTCGTCATCCTTCATATCGTTCATATATTTTGCCAGAAAAGCGGTATCCATTTTGATATTAAGAAATCCCGGCTTTACTGATTCTACTGACTCAAACATCTCATCTGACTCAAGGAGCTCCGCTACCTTGTCCGAGATCATAAATGGTGCACACTTATACTCTTTTGCCGCTGCCATTGCTCCGTTACACTGGAACTCACAAAGGTCCGGTCTGTTTGAAGTGTAACCTTTCCGTACTTCTCGTCATATCCTGCACTGACGAATGCCTTTGTAACTTCCTCTGATATCAAATTAATCAGTTTTTTCATTGTATTCCTCCTGATATATAGCTGTTTTGCGTCAAACAGCGAATATATTTATATTAGCACACAAATGAATTGCTTTCAATATCAACCGTCATTTTTGCCTTCTGAGTAAATATTAACCGTTAACGTAACCTTGCATTTGCACCCCCAAAGGAGTATGATTTCATATGAAAATTTAAAGGAGGTCTTATCAATGAAGATAAAAACTAAACAAATAACCGTTACTGCAATTATGCTTGCAATCTGTCTTGTCAGCCAGTTCTTTAAGAACTTAAGTGTATACATCACAGGTCCAATCATTAATGCAGCTTTAATACTTACCGTGCTCTATGCCGGAATGGCATGTGGCATTATCCTAAGCATTATCACACCTGTCACATCATTTTTCATCACAGGAAGTCCTGTTATGGCGGCTATCCCTGCGATGTTTCCATGTATCATGATAGGAAATATCATTCTCGTGGTATGTGTGGGACTGCTTCGCAAAAAATGCGGTAAAGCTGCCGGTTTTCCTGTATCAATTGCAATAGGTGCCATACTAAAGGCCGTTTTCATGGGAATAGCCATTGCACTTATCATTCTACCGGCATTTCTGCCTGCTCCGATGCACAAGATGCTGCCGGTATTACAGCTTCAGTTTTCAGTGACACAGCTTATCACCGCTGTTATCGGAGGTGTATATGCAGTCATAATTGCAGCTGTGCTTAAAAAAACTTCTTTAGCACAGGCAGACTAAATATTCAATTATCTGCTTATGCTTCCAGATATCCGTGCATATTTTTAAGCGCATTTTTCTCAAGCCTTGATACCTGTGCTTGAGAGATATTTATCTCCTCTGCCACCTCTATCTGTGTCTTGCCTTCGAAAAAACGCAGCTTAATAATCTGTCTCGCTCTGTCATCAAGCAGCTTTAAGGCATCGTCGAGAACCAGATTTTTTACCCATGCTTCCTCTTTGTTTTTCTTGTCCGATATCTGATCCATCACATAAAGTGTATCACCACCGTCAGTATATACAGGATCAAAGAGGGATAGCGGTGTCTGGATTGCATCAAGTGCGTATAGTATATCGTTTTCGGGGATACCGCAATCCTTTGATATTTCCGCTAAGGACGGATCATGCACCAGCTTTCTCGATAGCTTTTCCTTTGATTTAATAGCCTGATAAGCTGTATCCCTGAGGGAACGTGGAATGCGGTATGCACTGTTGTCACGCAGATACCGTCTCACCTCACCGATAATCATCGGAACAGCATAAGTGGAAAACTTAACACCTATAGTCGGATCAAAATTATCAATTGATTTCATAAGTCCGATGCATCCTATCTGAAATAAATCATCCATATTTTCATTATGGTTTGAAAACCTTCTGATTACCGAAAGCACCAGCCTTAAATTTCCACGAATATACTTTTCTCTTGCAGCCTTATCTCCCTTTTTTATTTTCTCAAACAGTTCTTCTTTTTCATCATCCTTAAGTACCGGCAGTTTTGATGTGGCCACTCCACATATATCAACCTTATATACAGACATGGGAATCCTCCGGATAAATTTCTTTATCTAAAGCATTCCCATTTACAGTAATTTTATTCAATTAATCCGCGTATATAATTCTACAGCACTGCCGCTATTTTTATATCCAAACGGATATCCTGAGCCGTCAAACTCTTCCTTTGTTAGCTTTATGTACTTCTTGACATTCAAAGCATTTTTTGTTAACATAGCAAGGCGAAAATAAATACGTCAGTTCGAAACCTTCCTGACGTAAAACAAAACTAAAGGAGAACTAAATATGAGAAACAAAAAAGTATTATTTGCAGTACAGGCAGCTATGATTGCAGCACTCTACGTTGTGCTCACGTATATCACCAATCTGCTAGGTCTCGCATCAGGCACCATTCAGGTACGCTTTTCTGAAGCGCTTTGCATCCTTCCGGTTTTCACACCGGCAGCCATTCCTGGGCTTTTTATCGGATGTCTGATTTCCAACCTTATCACAGGTGGCATCATCTGGGATATCATCTTCGGAAGCATCGCTACACTGCTCGGCGCACTCGGCACTTACTTCCTTCGAAAGAAGAAGTTTGTATACACCCTGCCACCGGTCATCGCCAACATAATTATCGTGCCACTCGTGCTCAGATACGGATACGGTTTTACGACTGTATACAAGGGTGTTGATATCTCTCTTGTTTTCAATGCAGTTACAGTCGGAATCGGTGAGATCATATCAATATGTGTACTTGGAAGCCTGTTAAAGGGAATACTTTCGAAATACAGAAATGTAATTTTCAAGCAGGACGAGGCGTAGTTACATACATAGCACTTTCAATAAGCTGCGCGTCATAAAATAAAAAAGCTCTGTGTCATACACTTATATGTATGCACAGAGCTTTTTACTTTATTATGCTGTGATCACATTCTATCTATCCCACTTATCACACAGCGCATTTATCTGGTCTGCAAACTTGCTCAAGTCCTTATTAGCCATACCCTGACACTTCTGGATAACAGATACAAGCCTCTGGCCTGCTGCCACAAGACGGTCAAATATAGTCTTCTCTCTGCTTGCCATGCCATATGCAGCCTTTTTCTCCACAAGCTTGCGGGAGCCATCAGCCACCTTCTGATTCGTGATAAGGTCATAGGCATCACCACTGTACGGTGCCACTGCATCATAGCCGAAGGTCTCATGCACATGGTTTGCAAAGTACTCTGCTGTGGATTCCTCTCCATGGACTATAAATACATGCTCCGGCTTGTTTTTTATTGCGCCAAGCCACTCGGTAAGCTGATTTTTGTCTGCATGTCCACTGATACCCGGCAGATTTACTATGCTTGCCCTTACTTCTATTTCCTCACCAAAAGCTTCACCTTTTTAGCTCCGTTCAAAAGTGCATAGCCAAGTGTGCCCGGAACCTGGTATCCTACAAACAGAACTGTCGAATCGCTTCTCCAAAGATTGTGCTTTAAGTGATGCCTGATACGTCCGGCCTCACACATACCCGATGCAGAGATTATGACCTTTGGCTTCTTATCGAAATTAATCATCTTTGACTCATCCGATGATACTGCCACACGAAGTCCCGGAAACCTTGATTGGATTGATGCCTGCCGAAATAAGCTCCATAGCCTCCTCATCAAAACAGTCCGATATATTCTCATGAAATACATTTGTTGCCTCAACAGCAAGGGGCTGTCGATGTAAACCTCAAAATTCGGATGCTCCGGCAGCAGATTCTCCGTCTTTATACGCCTGATAAAGTAGAGCATCTCCTGCGTCCTGCCCACTGAAAATGCCGGGATTACCAGATTGCCGCCTCTTGTAAAGGTCGCATTGATGACCTTTGCAAGCTCCACCGCGTAATCAGGCGGCGTATCGTGCAGACGATTGCCATATGTAGATTCCATAACCACATAATCAGCACTGTCCACATACTGCGGATCCTTGATGAGCGGCCTGTTGTGATTTCCGATATCGCCTGAAAAGACAATCTTTTTGGTCACATTCTCCTCAGTCACCCACATCTCAATGGATGATGAACCAAGCAGATGACCTGCATCCACAAATCTCACCTTAAGCCCCGGACATATCTCATACACACTGTTGTAATCACACGGTGTAAAGTGCTGCATGACATTCTGTGCATCCTCCACATTGTACATAGGAGTCACTTCCGGTCTTCCGGCTCGTCTTGCCTTTCTGTTCTTCCACTCCGCCTCAAATTCCTGAATATGTGCAGAATCCTTTAGCATGATGTTACATAAATCTGTTGTCGCCTTTGTCGCAAAAATGGTGCCCCTGAAACCGTGATTGTATATGAGCGGCAAAAGACCTGAGTGGTCAATGTGTGCGTGTGTGACAAACACATAGTCTATGAGCGAAGGATTGACCGGTATCTCCTGATTCACGTACAAATCAGCTCCCTGCTCCATTCCACAGTCAATAAGTATATGTGTGTCCCCAAATGTCAGATAGTGACAGCTTCCAGTAACCTCTCTGTCAGCCCCGATAAATTCCAATACCATACTACCATCTCCTATTCTGTTTTATGATAAAAAATATTATACCACACTTATGCCATTTTCTGTATTTCTTTCTTCAATCTTGCCATTATTTTTTTTTCGAGCCTTGATATGTATGACTGTGAAATTCCCAGAATATCTGCCACCTCCTTCTGCGTCAGCTCCTTATTCTCCACACGGTTTACTCCAAATCGAAGCTCTATTATCTGTCTTTCACGCTCGTTCAATGACAGCATGGCTTTTTTTAGCAGTGAAATCTCAACCTCAGTCTCGATATCCTTATATATGACATCCTCATCCGTCCCCAGTATATCTGATAAAAGCAGCTCATTTCCGTCCCAATCCGTGTTTAGTGGCTCATCAAAGGATACCTCAAGCTTCACTCTGTTGTTGCGGCGCAGATACATAAGGATCTCATTTTCTATGCATCTGGATGCATATGTGGCAAGCTTTATTTTCTTCTCAGGATTGAATGTGTTTATCCCCTTTATGAGACCGATTGTGCCAATTGATATAAGGTCCTCCACGCATACTCCCGTGTTTTCAAATTTTTTTGCCAGATACACCACAAGCCTTAGATTGTGCTCTATAAGCTGCTTTTTTGCCTGTTCCTTTGACATTGCCACATTTTTATCCACCAGTGCAATCAGACAGCACTTCTCCTCATCTGTCTCAAGCGGAGGCGGCAGCACTTCCGTCCCTCCTATGTAAAACACCTCATTTGTGTGCGGCTTGCTTCCCCAGAGTATTTTCCATACCCGTTTTATTACTAAAAACAGCTTCATTCAAAATCATATCATATGCATTGTCCTCAAATAAACTATCCGATGCTCTTCCCACCAGCACATTATGTAAAATCAGCTTACCATTTCCCTTCATAACTGTCATCTCATCAAATTCACACACTTTAATGCTCCCACCATCATTTCCCAGGCTCTTGTACGGCACATCAAAAAAGCTGGCATTTTCTCCTACAATATCAAACAATGCACTCCCGCCTATGTGCACCGGAATCTGCTGTGGCTGTTTTTTTAGCAGATTTCCCGTATCATACAAGGCTGTGCACAAGCCTTTTACCATCCTTTAAAAGTGTGACCCTATATAGTCTTCTGCTCTCATTACTTCGTTCACAGAAGCACTTTAACACTATGTATGATATGACAAAACCAAAGCATACCATAACTGTCGCATCAGAGCTGAAAAAGCTGTCCAGAGCTGTTACTATGCCTCCGGTCAGCACTGTTACAAACATACATAGTGCAAAAAGTCTTAGAAACGGGATTTTTCTGCCAGCTGTCTGCCTATTGCAAGCCTTGCCGCAAGCGGTACGACCACCAGAACAGAGGTCCATTTATAAAACGCATAGCTGCCTGCCAAAAGAAGCAGTACACATTCACATACCGATGCACCCACCGCTGAAGCAATCAGACGTACCACCTTCCGATCAATGGGATTTTTAGCATATATATGACAAATATAAGTATGAGACAGTTGGTGATAAATGTACGAAGAAGAAAAATATCGAGATAAAATGCATAGATAATTTTTCACCTCACTTCACAGACAAGAATAGCGTAAAAGCAGGTTTTTAAGTGCCGTAATATGTCGACAATAATCAAAAAGACATGCAGCCAAAAAGCTGCATGTCCTATAAACTATCGTCTTGAATTCTTAAGGAAATCCGGAATATTAATCTCTACCGGCTTAACCGTGCTCTCAGGCTGGCGTGGCTTCTGGATACCTGTATATGCATGTGCAGGTGCTGTCTGCTGTTGCTGGGCAGCTGTATGAAGTCCTGCTGTTGCTGTGGACTGTGTTCCCATGCCTGAAACAGGTCTTGCAGCTGTCTGATTCGGATATACCATACGGTTTTGCATACCGCCTGCCATTCCTGCACCAGGCGCTGCCTGCTTGCCCGGCATATCTATCTTCTCTGAAACATCCTCCAGTCCTGTAGCAATAACAGTGATAGAAGCCTGATCAGTCATGCTCTCATCAAACTTGGCACCAAAGATAATATTGGCATCCTCTCCTGCCAGATCCTGTACGTAACTTGCTGCATCGTTTGCATCCATAAGGGAGATATCGCCTGAGATATTGATAATTACATGTGTTGCACCATTTATCTTTGTCTCAAGAAGAGGTGAAGCAACCGCAAGCTTAACAGCTTCGATAGCCTTATCATCCCCCTGTGCACTACCGATACCGATATGTGCCATACCCTTGTCCTTCATGACAGTCTGTACATCTGCAAAGTCAAGGTTGATAAGTGCAGGAAGATTAATAAGATCAGTGATTCCCTGAACTGCCTGCTGCAATACCTCATCTGCCTTCTTGAGTGCATCCGGCATTGTTGTGCGACGGTCTACTATCTCAAGAAGCTTATCATTTGGAATGACAATAAGTGTATCAACGCTCTCTTTAAGTCTCTCTATTCCTGAAACAGCATTAATCATTCGCTGCTTTGCCTCAAATTTGAATGGTTTTGTAACAACACCAACTGTAAGTATGCCCTGATCCTTTGCTATCTTTGCAACAACAGGAGCTGCACCTGTACCGGTTCCGCCTCCCATACCGCATGTGACGAATACCATATCAGCGCCCTTTACTGCTGCCTGAAGCTCCTCTGCGCTCTCCTCAGCGGCCTTCTGACCGATTTCAGGCTGCGCACCTGCGCCGAGTCCCTTTGTAAGCTTCTCTCCAATCTGTATAAGTGTAGGAGCCTTACAAAGCTGTAAAGCCTGCTTATCTGTATTGATGCCGATAAACTCTACTCCACCAATATTCTCATCAATCATTCTGTTAACTGCATTGTTACCGGCTCCTCCGACTCCAATGACAATAATCTTTGCGCTGTTATCAGCCTCGTTAGTTCTTATCTCAAGCAAGGTGATTCCTCCTCTTTCTTTCCCAAAATTTAATTTTCTATATAAAAATATCGAATATTCTTAAACTCATTTATTCTATAATATAATTTTTCTCCAAAATAATCAACTATAAAATATGATTTTTTTTATTTAGTTTTGCATTATTCTGACTTGTCAAACACAATATTTGTTGTTTCTTCCGTCCAGCTCTCTAAATGTAGTGTACCGGACTGTCCCTCAAGCGATGGCATGATAGCCTTAAGCCTCTCTATTTTACGTGTAAGCTTTGTCGTGTCACCAATTATCACACTCACATTACCATACTTGACTACCGGTGCATTTTGCGCACCATAATCCACAGAATCCGGCACAAGATCCTGCCTTTTTAATCCCTGGGTAAGCTCAAGGATATCTTTTAGCATAGCCTGCTTTATAGGAAGCTTCTCGTAAAGCACTACCTTGTCACAGCTTATGCCATCTATACATGGCACACCCGGCACCGTGTCTGAGGATGTCTCCACCACAAAGCCATCCTTATCAAAATATGCATTCTCATTAATTCCCGGAATATATATGTATCCAAGCATTCCTTTTTCATAAACTGATATATGAAGAGTATGCGGACTATCCAGGCTTATGCTCATTGTATCAATAAACGGTATTTTTTTAGTATCCTTTACCTTATATTTCAGATAGACATACAGTGAGTTCCATGAGTACTTATCATTAAGCACCGCATCCTCTATAGTCTTTTGGTCATAATGCTCATTGCCCTCGACAACTACCCTTTTTACCGTAAACAGCTTAAGTGCAATGAGAAGCAGTATCGCGAGCACTGCTATCGTAATTAGCAGTCCCATAAAAAAATGCTTTAAACTCTTTTTATGTTTTCTTTTTTTCTTAATCATTATATTTCACGCCTTAATCTACACATTTTCAAGCCTGATGCCTCTTGACACAGACAAAACAAGCCCTATTTCCGCCATCAGGAATATGATTGACGTACCTCCATAGCTGATAAACGGCAGAATAACACCGGTATTTGGAAGTGAATTGGTAACTACCGCAATATTCAGTATCACCTGGATTGCAATATGACTCATCACACCAATCACTAAAAGTGAGCCATACAAATCCCTTGCATTGTTTGCAATGACCATCATACGCCATATAAGCAGTATAAAAAGTAAAATAAGGCAGATAGCCCCAAACAATCCAAGCTCTTCACAAATAATTGTAAATATCATATCATTTTGTGACTCCGGCACATTGCCAAGCTTCTGTAAACTCTCTCCAAGTCCTTTTCCAAACAATCCGCCCGAGCCTATCGCATAAAGTCCCATCATAGTCTGGAATACTGCGTCTGTTCCCGCAGTCTCCGGATGCAGCCATGCCTCAATACGTGTACTTCTATAGCCTGCCAGCATGACAAACGCCACTGCAAACACAACTACCGCCACTGCTACAATAATAAACTGCAGATACTTTGGGCTTGCGACAAACAACATACAGACCGAAATGCCTATGATGATAACTGCCGTACTCAGATTGCTGATTGCAACAACTATTATGAGCGGAATAAGCATAGCAAGCACCTTTACCAGACTTAAAAACTTATCAAACTGCTTGGGTATCTTGTCTATAATCATAGCCATAAACAGTATGACCGCAATTTTAGCCACTTCTGAAGCTGGAACTGTATTGGTCCTATGCCGATCCATCTCGATGAACCATGTGAGCTTGAGCCTATTTTCGGCACAAACACAAGCACACACAGTATAAGCGATACTATATACGCAAAAAAGCCAAGCTTTTTCCAATATCTGTAGTCGACCTTTGCCAGAAATACCATAGGTATAAGTCCAAGTACAATATTTCGTATCTGAAGCTTAAGATAGTGCATGCTGTCATGATTTTTGATGGCCGATGTGTATGCACTCGAGCTATATAGCATAACAAGACCAAAGCAGAGCAGAAATATAACTATAAACAACAGGTTGTAGTCGAAATAAGGTATTCCTTTTTCTTTTTCTATTCTTGCTACTTCTTCTACGCTTTCCTGCCAAAATATTTACTCCTTAAATCCTTTTACTATTTCCTTAAAGATACGTCCGCGCTCCTCATAGTTAGGAAACATGCCCCAGCTTGCACATGCAGGTGATAAGAGCACTGCATCACCTGAAACAGCATGCTCATAGCAATAATTTACTGCATCCTCAAACGTATCCTTCTTTACAGTATTCATGAATCCGTGTCTGTGTGCACACTCTTTCGATTTTATCTGCAGTCTGACCGATAAGCACAAGCTCCTTTACTTTGCCGTCAAAGGCTTCTATCCACTCATCATACTCCGACTGCTTATCATATCCACCGCCAATGAGAAGTGTCGGTCTGTTCATGCACGTATACCCTGAATGGCTGCATCAGGATTGGTGCCCTTTGAATCGTTGTAGAATCTGACTCCACGCTTTTCGGTCACGTACTCTATCCTGTGCTCAACTGCCTTAAATACCTTAAGCACCTCGACAATCTTATCCATCGGTACCCCAAAGCTTATAGACATGGCACACGCTGCCATCACATTCTCAAAATTATGCTTTCCGAGGAGGTTCAGCTCATTTACATCAATTACCTCATCGCGTACACCGTCGTGTGCGTATATGATGATGTCTCCGTCCAGATAAAAGCCCTCTGAAAGCTCAGACTTACTGCTGAAAAATATAACCTTAGCAGGGCACTCTGCTGCAAAATCTCTAAGCACCTCGTCCTCGTAGTTTAACACGCAGTAATCATCTGCTGTCTGATTTTTTGTGATGTCCTCCTTTGCCCTGATGTAATTTTCCATAGTATGGTGTCGATTCAGATGATCGGGTGTGATATTTAAAATTGCGCTTACATGTGGCTTAAAGGTATCTATTGTCTCGAGCTGGAAGCTTGATATCTCTGCAACCGTTACTGTCTCACCGGTGCTTCCTGTGACCATTGATGTATAAGGGATTCCGATATTTCCTACCACTCTCACATCCTTAAAGTAATTCTTCATTATCTCACCTGTCAGAGCTGTAGTGGTCGTCTTTCCGTTGGTTCCTGTAACAGCGATGATCTCACCTGCCAAATGTGTATGCAAGCTCTATCTCACCCCATATTTTAACGCCCCTGTCACGTAAGGCATTGACCATAGGAATGTCTGTTGGTACTCCCGGACTTAGCACAGCCACATCAAACTCATCAATCTGTTCATCTGTCAGGTCGCCTAAAATAAGCGGCACCTCCTTAAGCTTTGGTGCTTTCTCATAAAGTGTTTTTGAATCCAGTTCTTTATTTCCATCAAACAATACTGTATCGATGCCATTTGCGCACAAAAGTTCAGTCGCTGCAATGCCACTCTTTCCTGTTCCGACAACAAGTACCTTTTTTCCTTGTAAGCTCATTTTTATTCCTCCATCTTTTATTGCAGCCCTCCGTATGGATATGTTTAACAAATCAACTTCTCCAAACGACTGCCTTAATCATTAAATTATAGTATACGTTATTTGGTTCTATTTCGCAAGAGCCCGTAAATCAGTTAAACACTCCTATCTCCTGTGCATACGGTATGATTTCCCTAAATATTTCAGCTGCAACCGGTGCAGCGATTGTTCCTCCATAGTATGCACCGCCCTTTGGATTATTTATTTTCACAAGCACCATAAGTGCCGGATCATCCACCGGATAAAATCCAAGGAACGAGGCTATATATACATTGTCACTTCTCGGAAGTGTCTGCGATGTAGCAGTCTTTCCTCCTATCGCATAACCTTCAACCTTTGCATTTTTCCTGAGCCCTCTGCTACCACGCCCTCCAAAAGCTTTCGCAGTGTATCAGATGTCTCTTCACTGCATATACCTGACGTCTGTTCAAAGGACAGCACCTCCTTTACCGTACCTTCGGTGCCATGAATCTCCTTACCTATATGAGGAGTAATTCTGTTACCACCATTTATAAGCGATGATACTGTTGTCATAAGCTCGATGGGTGTGAGCTGGAATGACTGTCCAAATGAAATTGTTGCAAGCTCCACCTGGCCTATCTTATCCGGCTGATGCATTATGGTGGCGGCCTCTCCCGGCAAATCAATACCTGTCTTATCAAGCAGACCAAACCTCATGAAATCAGCATAATACCTCTCACTGCCTATTCTAAGGCTAAATCAATAAAGACCGGATTGCATGAATTCTGTATTCCCTGCACAAAGGTCTCACTTCCATGTCCTGTTCTCTTATGGCAGTGTATGCGTCTGTCCTCCACAGTAATATATCCCGGGCAGTAAAAACTGTCATCAAGCTCACCACATCCTCCTCCAGTGCGATTCCTGCCGTAATTATCTTGAATACGGAACCTGGCTCATATGTATCACTTACACAGCCGTTTCTCCAGGCTTCATCATGGTTTTCACACGAAAAAGGATCATTCAAATTATATTCCGGGTAGTCGGTCATGGCATATATTTCTCCGTTTTTAGGTTTAAGGCAATTATACTCACACTGTCTGCCAGGTTTTGTGCATATGCCATCATTGCATTTTTCTCACATACTCTTTGTATATTTATGTCGAGTGTAGTGACAAGTGTGTCTCCTTTTTGTGGAGCTTCTCTTCTCTCCTTATAGCCCTTCACCTCCACACCTCTGCCATCACATACAGTGTATATCCGCCCTGGTGTACCACGCAGAATTTCATCATATGTGGTCTCAAGCCCAACAACACCCTGACCATCTGCTCCTGCAAAGCCTATAACCTTTGAAAACAACTCATCAAGCGGATAGTACCTGACACTTGACTCGTCAACCTTTACCCCTGCCAAGCCATATGATAGTATTTTATCGCCTGTTTTTTTAGAGACATTATTCTTTATTTTTTCAATGGATGTAACCTTATCCACCTTACTGCGGATAGTCTTTTCGTCAATCGAAAGCTCACTGCTTAAAACAGAGATGACTGCTTCCTTGTCGGTTATCTGATTGTGTATAACGCTTATGTTATATGCAGTTTCATTTGTCGCTATTATCCTTTCATTTCTATCCACTATATCTCCGCGTATTCCTGCAATATCACGCTCTCTTTCCTGAAGCGCACTTGCCTTTTTACTGTAATAACCGCCTTTTACTATCATGAGATAAAACAGTCTGAAACACAAGGCGATAAGAACAGCTGTCAGTATACTGCAAAATACGCATATTTTTCTTCTGTAGCGCGTATTGTTAAGTATCATGAACAAAAATGCCTCAATATTTTTACACTAATATATGCAAAAAATATTGAGGCTATTCTCTATTCGCCCTGCTCACCCTCCTGGGTGACCTTTTCTCCTGTCGGAGGATTTGCGCCTGTTATCGTAAGGTCAGCATTTACACCGGTCTGCTCCTCATCAGGGTATATATTCATATACGGAAGTACTTCCTTTAATATCTCTCTGGTCAGGTTCTGTGCATAGTTACTGTGAGGCTGATCCTGTACATTCGGCTGGTCGATTACAGTGTAAATAACAAGCTGCGGATCCTGCGCAGGCACACAGCCTATAAATGATACAAGATAGCAGCCCCTCTTTCTAAGGTGCGTTGTCTCATCATACATCTGCGCTGTTCCTGTCTTGCCTCCCATTGAGTATCCGTCAACCTTTGCCACCTTACCGGTTCCGTTTGCAACTACATTCTGCAGGTAGTTTTTAAGTGTCGCACTTGTATTCTCTGACACTGTCTTTTTTAGCAGTGTAGGCTCAATTGTCTTTACTGTATTGCCGTTGTCATCTGCGATTTTCCTTACTACGTGCGGCTGATAATAATTTCCGCCATTCACCAGTGAGGAAAATGCACTGACCATCTCTATCATGGTACAGTTATAGTTCTGTCCGAATACGTTTGTCGCTAAATCGACAGGCTTTATATTGTCGAGTGTATACATGAGCGTTGATGTATTTGCCTCACCCGGCAGGTCAACACCTGTCTTTTGACCAAAGCCAAATACACTCTGATAGTACAGAAAATTTTCTGCACCAATCTTATATGACATCTGCATGAGTGCATCATTACATGAATCCATGAGTGCCTTTTCAAGTGTCTCTATGCCATGTCCGCTACGGTTGACGCATGATACCTTTTCACTGCCAAACATCTCATATCCATCACATAAAAATGTCATATCAGTAGTGAGCGTGCCTGTATCCAGTCCACATGCCACGGTAAAAGGCTTCTGTACAGACCCCGGCTCATATGTATGTGTAACACAGAAGTTCTGCCACAGCTTATTCAGAGTATTTAATGTATCATCATCACTCATTGCATTAAGCTGCTCTTGTGTATAGTAATCCTTCATATTCTTCGGATCGTTCAGATCAAAGTTTGGATAATTCGCCATGGCCAGTATCTCACCATTTTTAGGATTTTCTATAACGACTGCAATATTTTCTGCGCCAAGTCCTTCTCTTGCATTATTTGCATAAGTATCTGAGAACAGTTTTATCTTATCCTCAACAATCGACTGGATATTTGCGTCTATAGTTGTGTACAGTGTATTTCCGTTTTGTGCAGCAATTACTGTTTTCTGGAAATCATTGTCTGCATTCAGATAGCCGTACTCCCTGCCATTTACACCATTTAAAGTATCATTGTAATAGTTTTCAAGTCCGGTTGTACCTACATTTCCGGCGGAGGTAAAGCCGATAACTGAGCTTGCCAGTGTTTTAAACGGATAATTTCTCTGATACTCTGTCTCAAACCACACACCCTTGATGTTTGGATTCTTCAGATTGCCCTTTTCGTCTGTTGCATCCTGCAGCTGTACAAATGGCTGAATTGCATCATATGACAGCTTTTTTAACAGTACAATATATTTGTTATCCTTGCTGTTATTTGCATAATCCTCAAGTGTTGCCCTGTCTAAATCCGGAAAGCACTGTGTCAGTGCATCTATCGTCGGAGTTATATACTCTTTCTTACTGGTCATAACCGAGCAATCAAGTACGACATTATAAACAGCCACACTCGTAGCAAGCACTGTGCCGTTTGAATCCACAATATTTCCTCTCTGAAACGGTATTGTTTTGCTGTCATATGACTGTAATGATAGTACCTTTTTAGTATATGCGTCTCCGCTTGTATATTCAATAAACATCAGCCTGCCAATGAGTCCAAGCATGGCTACAACTATTAACATAAACAACGCAAACAGCTTTGTTTTCATTTTGCGTCCAATTTTTCTTACCGGTCTTTTTCTTGTCCTGGCTGCCAATATGATTCCTCCAATTTATTCCGGAATATCATTGTACTGATCCATATAGTTGTTCTTATCAATTGAGTAATAAACTATCTGATCCTGTGAAGCATATTTCATGCCAAGTCTGTTGATAGCTGCATCCTTGATTGCATTTAAATCAACAGATGTAGTAATCTGCTTGTATCTGGCATCATTATCAGCCTTCATATCATTTATCCGGCTCTCAAGTGCTGCAACCTCATTCATCTGCTGTGTCACATTTGACCTTATCTGAATAAGTGAAACAGATACAAGGGCTGAAGCTGCCACACACGCTGTGAGAAAGGCTACAAATGCCCTGTTCATTGAGAGTGCTCTCTCCTGATTTCTTCTTGCAGATTTTCTTCTGTTTTTCTTTCTTCTTATTTCCTCAAGCTCTCTTGTCGATTTCTGTGGTCTTCTGACCGGTGCTGCCTCGTCAATCTCTCTTACTGCATTCCCATTTATATAATAAGTAGTTTTATTCATTTAGCTGCTCCTTTTGCTGTCATTCTACAATTCATTCTTTTCAAACACACGAAGCTTTGCACTCTTCGAGCGTGAATTCTCTTCAAGTTCCTTTTCTGACGGAAGGATAGGCTTTCTGGTGATAACCGTTCCCTTCGATTTATTACCGCATACACATACCGGAAAACTCGGTGGACATGTACATGGATTTTCATTTTTTTTGAAATTGGATTTTACTATTCTGTCCTCAAGCGAGTGGAATGTGATTATACATATCCTGCCGCCCGGATTAAGTAAATCTATCATGTCATCCAGGTTGTCCCTTAGCACATCAAGCTCATGATTCAGCTCAATTCTGATAGCCTGATATGTTCTCTTTGACGGGTGACCACCGGTAGCTCTGACCTTTTTTGGTATAGCTGCCTTTATTATCTCGTTAAGCTCTCCTGTTGTCGTTATCTCTTGCTTTTGTCTTGCTGCTGCAATGTGCTTTGCAATATTCTTTGCAAACTTGTCCTCACCGTAATCCCTGATGATACGGTACAGGTCATTTTCGCTGTAGGTATTTACTATATCCCTTGCAGTAAGGGCATTCCTGTCATCCATACGCATATCAAGCGGTGCATCCTCACTCCTGTAGGTAAAGCCTCTCTTTGGTGTATCAAGCTGGAAGGATGACACTCCAAGATCCAGCATAATACCATCCACCTTTTCAATTCCGAGTGAATGAAGCACATTCTTCATATCAGAATAATTGCTTCTGACTATCGTTACCCTGTCTCCAAACTCCGCAAGTCTCTCTCCTGCCGCCTTTATGGCATCTGCATCCTGATCTATGCCTATCAGCCTGCCCTTGTCCGAAAGTCTCTTGGCTATCTCATATGAGTGCCCGGCTCCTCCAAGAGTACCATCCACATATATCCCGTCAGGACGGATGTTTAAATTTTTAATTGTCTCGTCCCTTAAAACTGAATAATGCTTAAATTCCATGTGGTCTCTCCATTTAATATCAAATGCCTATGCCAAGCTCTGCCATATGATCGGCTATCTCATCCATATCGTCAAAATCAGAGTTTTCAAGATATCTGTCTTTGCTCCAGATTTCTACTCTGCTGTATACTCCGACAGATACAACTTCCTTATCTATACCTGCGTATTCTCTTAAGTTCGCCGGTAAGAGGATTCTGCCCTGCTTGTCCACCTCACAGGTGGCTGCTCCTGCAAAGAAGAATCTCATAAATTTTCTTGCTTCTCTTGATGTGAGTGGTTTGTCGCGAAGATTTTCCTCAATGCGATGCCATTCTTCGTTGGAATAGACGAACAGACAGCCATCTAAGCCCTTGGTAACTACGAACTCATTGCCAAGCTGTTCACGGAACTTCGCCGGGACAATCATACGGCCCTTGGCGTCTATTGAATGATTATATTCGCCCATGAACATGGCATCCATCCTCCTTTTCCTCATTTTGAAGCTTTCCACCACTTCACTCCACTTATATGGTATTTTACTCCACTTTTCACCACTTGGTTACAATATTACACCTAACAGCCCACAAAATCAAGGCTTTAAGCCAAATTCCCATAAAAAGGCAACAAAAAAGACGCTCAGTCTTTTCGTGGACTTTGCGCCTTTTTTATAAAATGATATGAAATTTACTCTTTAGTGGTGGATTGTGGTGGAGTGTCCACCATTTTGCCCATTTTCCTCTGCTTATATCTGACAATTCCTATCCATATGCTGATACTGCCACCAAAGTGGCGGCGAGTGCCATAGACACCGGATAATTGATATGCGGGATGAGAAGCTGGTCTGTACGCAGGCTTTCTATCCAGAATCTTCCGACACCATAGCCTAGCAAATATAGAAGAAACACCTCTCCGTCAAACCTTCTGTGCTTAAAATAAAGCATCAACAAAATAAATAAGCACAGGTTCCAAAAGGATTCATACAAAAAAGTAGGATGCACCGAGATATACTCCACTCCGTCTATCACTGTTGTATGTGACATAAGCTTTTCAGTCAGATCCGATGTCCTGACAGCTGATACCGGAAGCTGCATGGCAAAAAGTCCGTCATAATAATCGCCAAATGCCTCCCTGTTGCAGAAGTTTCCCCATCGGCCAATCACCTGTCCCAGTATCAGTCCAAGCCCCGCCGTATCACACAACAGTGGAAACGACAGCTTTCTGACCTTTGCAAAAACGAATGTGGTGATAATTGCTGCTATCACGCCTCCGTAAATTGCCAGTCCTCCCTGCCTGATATTGAATATGCTAAGCAGGTCGTCCTTGTACAAATCCCACCTGAATACCACATAGTATATTCTTGCGCCTATCACCGAGCATATGATTGCCACGAGTGCTAGATCAAAGTATGTATCAGGATTTTGTCCTGATTTTTTGGCCACATAGCAGGCCACGCCCAGCCCCGCAAGCATACCACATGCTATTATTATGCCATACATCGCAATATCAAAGCTTCCTATTGATATGCTCTTTATCACATGCTGCAAATATATATGAAGATGTGGGAAGTTTATATTATAATCCATATTTTTCCTTTCCTGACTGTAATTGCTGTCTATCACACTGTAATATATACGGCAGCAATCACAAATTACGAAAATATATGTACCCGGAGCACCATAAACCTGATACTCCGGGCAACTGTCATTATGCGCTTCTTAGTCTACGCCTGACACTCAAAGCTTGCACACTCTGTACTGCACTTGTTTGGTGTACAGTTTTTCTTGATGCCAATCTGATTGGCCATGCAGCTATTGTGGTCATTGTACTTACACTTTGCCGCATCACAGTGCACATCTGTCTCTTTGTGAATAGCTAACTCTGCAGATACCTCACAGTCACAGGCCTTATTTGAAAAGCTGCCACACTGTGTATCGCAGGCTTTCTTTGCCTTAGTTCCTTTCACATCGATTTCTCTGAGCTTACAGCAGTTATCTGCATTATACGCACATTTTTCAACATTACAATCAAGTCTTGTCATACTTTTGCCTCCTTTGCTTATGCATAGGCTAGTATGTCCTGATTGATTTTTTTTATACTTTTTAATCGATTATCTGTGTTTTTCCTCTTCTGGAAGCTCCACTCTGATTTCCTTTGTACGGATTTCCTTGCAAATCTGGTCGATGAAATCTGAAAGTGGCTTAACACCCTCATTTCCTTCAAAACGGCTTCTTACCGATACTGTGCCGTCTGCCTCCTCGTCAGCTCCGACAACAAGCATATATGGAAGCTTATCCATACGAGCCTCTCTGATCTTGTATCCGATCTTCTCAGCTCTGTTGTCAACTGTCACATCGACATCATTGCGCTTAAGCTCATCTGCTACCTTTTTAGCATAATCAGCATACTTCTCTGAGATAGGAAGCACTCTAACCTGCTCAGGGCAGAGCCATGTAGGGAACTTGCCTGCGTAGTGCTCGATAAGCCATGCAAGTGTACGCTCATAGCAGCCGAGTGATGTACGGTGGATGATGTATGGACGGATTTTATCGCCGTTTTGATCAATATAGTACAGATCAAAATTCTCAGCAATAGCACAGTCAAGCTGTATTGTTACCATGGTATCCTCTTTACCGTATACGTTCTTGGCCTGGATATCAATCTTTGGTCCGTAGAATGCAGCCTCGCCGTCGGCCTCAACAAAAGGAACATTTTCCTCAATAAGGATGTTACGAAGGACCTCCTGTGTTGAGTTCCAGTACTCATCATCTCCTAAATACTTTCTGTGTTCTTTGGATCCCATTTTGAAAGACGGTATGTCACATCCAATTCTCGAGTCCCAGCACCTTAAGGACATATCTGTTAAGACTG
>ENA-OQIM01000162-OQIM01000162.1-human-gut-metagenome-genome-assembly--contig:-NODE-162-length-22877-cov-5.231912_pt1 | contig 22877 bp, 20 predicted proteins | sample MGYA00242579_ERZ504744 | MGnify/ENA primary metagenome ERZ504744 (study PRJEB26092, sample SAMD00036441) | human gut metagenome | host: Homo sapiens | study: EMG produced TPA metagenomics assembly of...
GGAAAAAACCCTAAACGCATTTCAGCTAAGCGCATTGACCCTGATTTGGTCAATCTAACGCCTAAGCTGATTCGCTTCAACCATTAACAACCACTTAGAAATCTGCTGTCGGACTGGAAATTAAACTTTCACATTTCCTCACATGACCAGTGGAATTTAGTCTCGCACACTACCTTCCAGTGGTCCGTTTGTCATACCATCAAATCAGTTTTTTCCAAGAAGTTACTCCTATTATAACAGAAATAAGCGTTTTGAGCTTATAAAACTCTTAGAAAATCAAGAACTTTTAAATGAGTGTGGAATTTACTTCTGCACTGGAATTTACTTTTTCAAGTTAGCTTCACGACAGGTAACAATTGTCTGCTGTAAACGGAATGAATATATGAGCCTCTCATCCGCCTGTATGCTTTTCCCATCTGTAGAAAAAATCCTTCCAAGTGCATCAGCATACAGTTTTAACTGTGTGCTGTATCTGTCGATAAGCTCTTTAGCAGCATTTACCCTGTCTGTCTTATAATCAAGCAGCACTATTTTATCATTCTCCAGCCAGAACACATCAATAATTCCCTGAACCAACACTCCCTCATAGTCCATCACAAAAGGCTTCTCTTTATACAAATCGCCTCTCTTATCCGCCTGTGCCATACGCGCTGCCACATCTGATGATATAAACTGCTCTATAAGCTTTGGTCTGGTCAGCCTGTACATGTCATCTGTGATAAGCCCCTTTTTTAGCATTTCATCCATGCTTTTCTTCACAAATGCACTGACTGCCACATGGTCTTTTGTATCTATATCACACAGGCTCTTGAAATCCAGACACTCCATGACACGGTGCACTGCAGTTCCGCGCAGCGCTCCCTGATTCACACCTGCTGCATTTTTAGGCTCTTTGCTTTCATTAGAAGCACCGCCCGCCTCATCATCCCTCGCAAAGTCCGGCACATACGTCTCCTTCTCCTCCAAAAGGAACTTAGGACGCTCTGCCTCCCTCTCTGTGCTGTCGTACTTTTCAACCATAGATTCATGCTTCAGCTCAGATACCGAATATTTGCTTTTTTTAGTTATATCAGAAGCATATACATACTCAAAATCAAATTCCTCTGCGAGCTCTTTGGCTTTTGTTTCATCCGCTGCACTTATGTGCCCAATAAGCTGCGCTTTTGATATATCGTTTGCCGCCATATCCATGGCAGTTCGTGCAGCGAACTCTGTTGCATCGACTGTGGATACCGTATACTTATCCGGGTACGACAGCATGGCAGGTATAATCCAGTCCAGGTAACACCCTGCTTCCTCCCTTTGTCCAAAGCTTATTGGCTGGTTCGCATTTACATTGCCTCTATACTTCTCAAAAGATTTTTGGGCATTTGAAAGTCCCCCTGTCAGGATAATCTTTTCCTTCGCCCTGGTGAGTGCTACATACAGCACACGCAGCTCCTCTCCCATATTTTCCCTTTTAATGCGGCTTACTATCTCATTTCTGATTAGTGATGGTCGCTTTGTCCTTGGGCTTTTTGTTTTTTCCACAAGGCCAAGCCCAAGCTTTTCATGTATCACCAGGTCTGATTTTGTGTCCTGCGTGTTAAAGCCCTTGCCAAGGCCGGAAACAAACACTACAGGAAACTCAAGACCCTTGCTCTTATGGATTGTCATAATGCGCACCACATCGTCATTCTCGCCTGCGGTATCGGCCTCTCCGTAGTCTATCTCGTATTTCTGCTGTATATCTATGTACCTGACAAAGTGAAACAGCCCCTTGTAGCTGGTCTTTTCATAGGCTGCGGCCATCTCAATCAGCATATCTATATTCTGTCTGCGCCGTTTTCCTGCCGGCATGGCCGATGCATACCTGTAAAAGCCTGTCTCATCAAGCATCATGTACAAAAGCTCATGGATTGGCGTATCAGCTACAGCACCTCTTAGTCTCTCAAATACCAAAGCGAAGGCTTTAAGCTTCTCGTCCTCATAGCCATTCTCACCTGCCATGGCGCTAAGTGCAGCCTGTGCAAAGCTTACGCCCTTAAAGGCAGACCTAATCTGTGCCAGCTCCTCATCATCCATGCCCACGATCGGCGAAGCAAGCACTGCTGCCATCGGAATATCCTGCAGCGGATTATCGAGTATGCGAAGCATGGACAGGATCACCTGTATCTCATACGATGAAAAGTAGCCTGTATTCGACTCTACATGCGCCGGAATATCACAGTCCTTTAATACTGCTGCCACTGTATTGCCCCAGGTTGCAACACTTCTCGAAAGTATCACTATATCCCTGTACTGCACGGCTCTTAGCTGCCCTGTCTTTTTATCAGTCACCATGCCGTTTTCCATCAGACACCTGATACGGTTTGCGATCAAAAGCGCCTCTATCTGCACCTTATCTCCATCCTCATCCTCTATAATTTCAGACAGCTCATCATCCTTGTAGTCAACAAGCAAAAGCTCAGGACGCATCGTCTCCTCCGGATAGCTTGCACCGGGATACAGTGCCGCATCGTCATCATACTGCACATTGCCCAAATCTGCTGCCATGATTTTGTAGAATATGTCGTTAGTAAAGTCTAACACCTCATTCCTGCTTCTGAAATTTTTATGCAGGTCTATTCTCTGGTGTGCACTGTCATCTGATGTATATGTGTTGTATTTTTCCATAAACAGCTCAGGGCGCGCCATTCGAAACCTGTATATGCTCTGCTTTACATCGCCCACCATAAACATGTTGCCGACTCCCTGGTGCTCTCTTGAAATAGCGGTAAGTATATCCTCCTGCACCTGGTTTGAATCCTGATACTCGTCAATCATGATTTCCTCAAAATGTTTTGAAAACTCACGCGCTGTCTCTGTGGGCTCCATTGTCTGTTCATCCACCAGTATACGAAGTGCAAAGTGCTCTATATCAGAAAAATCAAATACTCTTTTTCTTGTCTTTACAGCCTCCATCGCATCATAAAACTCGAGTGAGAGCCTTATCAGCTCCTTAACAAATGGCCTTTGACTCTCCAGCTGCTCATACATAAGCTCAATTGACATGCCAAAGTATTTCTGCTTTATTCCGTCTACCTTCTTCTTGGCAGCATCGCGCATGCTTTTCACGCGCTCCTTTTTCTTCTCGTCTCCGTCAAATTTCCTGATGACAGCAATTCTGCCAAAGGATATTTTGTTTAAGAACTCCTGCATGCCGACATAGCCTGTCACATCCGTCATTCCATCAAACAATGCTATATCCTCTGAAAGTGTAAGCGCATACTTTTCAAGCCCGGGTGTAGCTGATGCCAGGTCTTTCGCCATTGTAAGCTCCTGAACAGCCTCCTCCAAAAGCACCCTGCTGTAATCCACTATCTCCTTAATGATTTCTGAGTCCTCAAGCTGTTTAGCTGACTTTATATCATAGAGCCTCAGGAGACTGTTCATCCACTTTCTCGGCCATGATGAGCTGCCCGCCTTATAGTAGATATCCTCCACCATCTGCCTGACGGCAGAGTCATTTCTCCCCTTGCTGTAGGTATCTATAAGGTTGATAAATGCCTCGTTGTCTTCTCTTGCATAATTGTCCTCAAATACCTGTGCCAAAGCATCCTTTAGCATAAGCTTAAGCTCTGCCTGGTCACCGATTCTGAAATCAGGATCCAGATTAAGCTGTGCGAAATTATTCTGCACCACAAACAGACAAAACGAATCGATTGTAGTGATGAGCGCATTGTGAACCAGTGTCGACTGCCTCTGCAGGTTCTCATCATCCGGCTTTTGCTCCTTCAAGCTGTCTATCGCACGGCTGACACGCTCCCTCATCTCAGCAGCTGCAGCCTTGGTAAACGTCACCACAAGCATCCTGTCAATATCCACCGGCGGATTATCCACACATATTCTGTTTACTATACGCTCAACGAGTACAGCTGTCTTTCCTGAGCCTGCTGCCGCCGATACAAGTATATCCCTGTCTCTTAAATCTATAACCTTTTTCTGTTCACTGGTCCATTTAACATCCATATTATATCTCCCGATTATGGCTTTATATTATTATCTCCATAGCATGCTTTATGCTCTGCCGCTGCAATCTGTGTACGCATTTTATCAAGTACATCTTCCTTATTGTCACCGTTAAAGCTTCTTTCGCTAAAGCCCGGTATCCTTGAATCATACCTGCATATGGCCTGAAAAGCGCAATATGCGCAGCTGTCTATTTTCTTGTTCTTGATAGGATTGACGGCAACATTTCCATCGTATATTTCTCTTCCTATCTCGCGAAGCTTCTCTCGCGCAAACCTTGTTATCACATCAAACTCTTCGGCGTTTGCCACCTTTGAGCCTGCAGCCGGTGTCTGATCCTTTTTTAAGGTGACAGGGATTACGTCAGAGCTTTTCTCAAAGTCCCTGTCCATGCCTCTGTATGCCTTTTCGTCCGAGTTGATAAGCCCGTCAGGCTTGAGCTTCTTTAATATCATCTGATTGATTTCTTCCTCAGACAGCTCAGTGCCCGGTGTCACATCCTTTAAATCAATTACAGGATCGTCGATGTGATAGTACAGCATACCGCCCGGCTCCACACTTACCTGCTTTAGTGCCTCTTTCTTTTGTTCCATGACAGCGTCCATGTACACTGCAAGCTGAAGCTGCGTACCATAGTACAGCTTCACCAGGTCAAAAACTGTATTTCCCGACTTGTAATCCAGTACCTTCACAAAAAGCCTGCCCTCATCTGTATATGTGTCAGTCCTGTCCACGCGTCCCTTTATATCAACCGTCACATCATTTGCCATATCAAGGCTCTCGTAAAAGGAAAACTCAAACCTCTCAGGCACAAAGCTGCCTCTTCGTATCTGGGTTGTGAGTGCCCATACTGTCTGCTTAAAGACCGCCTTCATATGTGATATCGAATGTTGGCTTTCCGCTGTATCAAATATGCCAAAGCCTGCATACTCATCAATCACCTCATTTATTGCTTCCATCGCAAGCTCATCTCTTTTTGCATCTGTCACGCTAAACCAGTCAGTACTCTCCCTATCAAGCTTCTTACTGTATCTTTCCAGTGCTTCATGGTATATATTACCCATATCAAGGGATGTAAAGCCGCTCTCCTCACGCTCTGTAAGCCTCAATCCATAATTTAAAAAATGCGCATATGCACACCTGGCAAACTGCTCAAAGCGCGTGATACTGCCTCCATGTGTCTGCCGTATATACTTCTTGCCACATTTCGGCTAATCGGATCCTTTGAATAATGCTCAAACCTTGCATTTATGAGCCGCTCCACGGAATTTTTTTGAGTAAATTCTTTATCGTCTACTTCATTACAGTCCCCTGCATCACTGACTGATGCGTCATAGAGCATCACCGCTGCTGCAATCTCGCACCATCTGTCATCCACCTCATTTGACAGCAGATAATCCAGAGCACTCTGCCTGCTTGATATATCCAAAAGCTGTTCTACATCCTCTGTCTCAGTCACGACAAGCTCCGGAAACATCCCCTTTAATATACCTATGAGATACGATGGCTGGGCAGCCTTTTTTTCACTGTCAAGCCTCGTATAGCTGATATAAAGTTCCCTGGATGGCTTTGTCATATTCAGATACAGATAAAACCTCTGTATAAATGCCTGCTCCCTTGCCCCGGGCGCAAGCTCTATATCCAGCTCCTTAAGTGCCTCTCTCTCATACTGTGATATAATGCCTCCTCTTCCTGCCGCCTTTGGAACAATCCCATCGTTTACGCCTGCAAAAAACATGACCTTTATGTTGGTCAGACGCGTTCTCTCAATATCTCCGATGGTCACGGTGTCGTATCCCGGCGGTATGACTGCTACATCTGCCGCATCCAGTCCTGCATCCAGTATCTGTGTAAATTCCTCTGCATCCATGCATTCATCACCCAGCACCGCCACATATTTTTCAAAGAGCTGCATGACTATTTTGTATATCTGTCCGTATTCCTTTGATGCAGTCTGGTCCCCTGCATCAAGCAGTGCCTGCTCCTTTTTTGCAAGCTTATCAGGTATATCAAGCAAAACTATCAGCTTATATATAGCGAGCACATAGTCCTTTACCGTTGACTTTTTATCGGAAAACACCTGATATACCGGCTTTAGCAGCTCCATTATATACTCCCTGCTTTGGTTTAAAAGCTCAAGGTCATAGCCTGCCTTATGCTTTGGCAGCCTGACCCACTTTTTGTCCCATGCGCTTTTACCTCTTACTCCACAGGCGAGCACGTAGTTTTCAAGTACATCTATTTCACTGTCCAATAGCTCACTAAAGCCGCACCGCAAAAATCTGAACACCGCATCTGCCGAGAAATTTTGTGCCGCAATATCGGGTATTGACCTGATAAACTCAATAAACGGATGGAAAAGTATCTCCTGTGTGGCATCGATAAAGTAAGGAATATTGTATTTATCAAATATTTCACGCACATAACCTGCATATATATTCACATCTCCTGTGACTATAGCAATATCGCGGTAACGCAGGTTTTCGTTCCTTACAAGCTCATTAATTCTTCTGGCTATCTTTGTCAGCTCCTGCTTCGGGTCACGCAGACAGTCTATATGAATGTGCTTTGGTGCTTTTTTAAAGGAGCATCTTCGTTTTCTGAAAAGCTGCTGTTCCATAAAGCTTAGCTCTTCGTTTTCTGCAAGCCGGTAGTTTTTATCAAGGATAATAGGTTCCTCGACTTCTATGCCATAAAACGCTGCCATTTCGGTGAGTGATTTCACTGTCCTTTTTGGCATGTCAAACAGCTCCTGCATGCCTCTGCTCTTAAAGATATCCTCACGACAGTCTATTGTGAGCGTTACATATATTTTCTTTGAAATGACAAAGAGCTTTTTGATGAGCTGGTTCTGTATAGGTGTAAATCCAGTAAATTCATCAAATGCAATGACCGAATTTCTAAGAATGGCAGACTCCTCCGCCACATTGCTAAGCACATTAAGTATTTCCTCTGCAGTGATATATTTGTCCTGCATAAACTTCTCAAATGCTTCGTAGAGCACGAGCACATCCTTGAGCTTATCTGAAAGTGTATCCGATAGACTGCCTGAGGCAATATATCTTCCGAGCTCCTCAGGTGATATATTATACTGCACAAGCTCCGAAAGCAGTGACTTTACCTCGCTTATATAGCCGATGCGGTTTAAGTTTCTGCCTATTACGCCAAGCTTATCCGCCTCCTGTGCCGCAAGCTTTCTGAGTACAAGGTTCTTACCTGTCTCCTCAAGCACCGTGAGATTTGTGATTCCAAGCTCATCAAACACTCTGTAGGCCAAGCGCTTAAAGCTTAGCACATCTATATTCATGATAGCTTTATTCTCCGACAAATCTACAAGCTGTCTCTGCGTCTGCATTGTAAACTGCTCAGGCACTATTACAAGATAATTGTCCCTTGGGTTTGCCTTTGCCTCTTTCACTATCCTGTTAAAGAGATATTTTGTTTTTCCGTTTCCTGAATTACCTGTGATAAACTGTAATGACATAAAAAGACTCCATGATTAACTACTGTGTAAAATGTATACTGTAATTATATCATGAAGTCTCCTATTATTGAATTACTTATTGTGCTTCAATTCAGCTTAATAACCGCTATACCTTGTGATTAGTGATGGAAAAGTCTGATTCCTGTAAAGCTCATCACCATACCGTACTTATTACATGTATCAATAACATGGTCATCTCTCACAGATCCACCGGCTGTGCTACATACTTCACGCCACTCTTGTGCGCACGCTCAATGTTGTCACCAAATGGGAAGAATGCATCCGAACCAAGTGCTACATCTGTATTCTTGTCAAGCCAAGCTCTCTTCTCCTCTGCTGTAAATACGTCCGGCTTTACCTTGAAGAACTTCTGCCACTCACCCTCTGCAAGCACATCCATATAATCCTCACCGATATAAAGGTCAATAGTATTGTCGCGGTCTGCACGTCTGATACCATCCACAAACTGAAGTCCAAGCACCTGTGGAGACTGACGAAGCCACCAGTTGTCTGCCTTTGAGCCTGCAAGTCGGGTACAGTGGATACGAGACTGCTGGCCTGCTCCGATACCGATTGCCTGGCCGCCCTTTACATAGCATACAGAGTTAGACTGTGTATACTTTAAAGTAATCATAGAGATTGCCAGATCGATCTTAGCCTGCTCTGTGAGCTCCTTGTTCTCTGTCACAATATTTGAGAAGAAATCATCATCAATATGAAGCTCGTTTCTGCCCTGCTCAAATGTGATGCCAAATACATCCTTTCTCTCGATAGGTGCCGGCTCATATGACGGGTCAATCTCGATAACACAGTAGTTGCCTTTCTTCTTAGCTTTTAAAATCTCAAGAGCCTCGTCTGTGTAGCCCGGTGCGATAACACCGTCTGATACCTCTCTCTTTATTACAAGTGCAGTGCTCTTGTCACATACATCTGAAAGTGAAATAAAATCACCAAATGATGACATTCTGTCAGCTCCTCTTGCTCTGATGTATGCATTTGCAAGTGGTGTAAACTCGATATCCATATCATCAACCCAGTAAATCTTTTTCTCTACATCTGAAAGTGGCTGTCCTACTGCTGCACCTGCAGGTGAAACATGCTTGAATGATGTTGCGGCTGGAAGACCTGTTGCCTTCTTAAGCTCCCTTACAAGCTGCCATCCGTTAAAGGCATCGAGGAAGTTAATATATCCGGCTCTGCCGTTAAGCACCTTTATAGGAAGCTCTCCCTCCTTCATAAAAATTCTGGCTGGTTTCTGATTTGGGTTACATCCGTATTTTAATTCGTATTCCTGCATTTTTCTGTTCTCCTGTTTTTATCTGCTTATCTTGTATATTTGACCGTTTATATAGTGTTTTATTTGTTTTTGTTTACGATTCTGCTCTCATACTCGCCTGTTGCGATATCAATATATCTTACAAAAAGTGATACCTTATTGTCCTCGTTAAGGTTCTCCCATACCATATCGGTAAACTCATCGATATCTCCGTCGATATCTACCCATGTAGGCTCACCCTCAAAGCTTGGCAGTGGATTGCCATCGCCCATATATGTATGGATGAAATGTCCCTCTCCAGCAACCGGTGCTGAGTATGCAAATGTGTATCTGTTGCATGCATCAGGATTGCCGTTGTTGCTCTTTAAGATTGACATAGCATAGTTGAACTCGCCATTGTCAATATGCATGATTCCTGAAATTCTTGGTGTATAATTAGGAGCGTCAGGCTCAAACTCTCTTGTCCTTAATGCCTGCTCAAATGTCTGCTGCTTGTCCATCAGCTCATAGATAGTATCTGTCTGGTCACCGTTTGTGACAATTGTCTTGTTGCCAAGCACTCTTACAGGTGCGTAAATGATAAGACTTGGATCCTCAAGCTTTGAAGGGTCAAATGCCTGCGTTCTGATGCCCTCGCCATCCTCTACAAATACTCTGTTGCGGCTGTTTTCGCTTCTGCCCATGATAAGTATGCTGTTACAGCCTTCTTACCATCCTTTGTGCGGCCGATTACGATACCTCTGCCAGGGTATGTTGTGCTTGATAATTCCTTTGCTAATGATACTCTTTCCATGTCATCCTCCATGTTTTCTGATAATGTGGTCTGCATCTCCAAATTACTCGGGCCTGCCGGAATAAAAAAGACCGTCTGAACACACATAATAATATAAAGCTCTGCAGGAAACTTATATAAATGTGCGCCCAGACGGTCGGCAATCAACTGTTATACTCCATGTGGTTATCCACTTCCGTCAGTCATATAACTGTCTTTATTTAAGCATGTATTTTTGTCATTGTCAAGTACCACTTTAAAATAAGCATGTACTTATAAGTTATTCTTATAAGTACATGCTTGTAAACAATGCCATTATTTACTAATTTTTAAAGCTGTGAATAGGTGCCGGGATTCTTCCTCCACGGTTTACAAATGCATCACAAGAGAATCTGTTTACCGGCATAACCGGTGCACTTCCAAGGAGTCCTCCGATTTCTACCACATCACCTACATCCTTTCCGATTGCTGGAAGCAGTCTGCAGGCTGTTGTCTTTTGATTTATCATACCGATAGCCATCTCATCTGCGATAATTCCTGAAATTGTGGTGGCCTTTGTATCGCCCGGGATTGCAATCATGTCAAGTCCCACTGAGCACACACAGGTCATAGCCTCAAGCTTTTCGAGAGTGAGTGCACCATCGTTTACGGCATCTATCATTCCCTGATCCTCTGATACAGGAATAAAGCACCTGAAAGTCCGCCGACATATGAGGATGCCATGATACCGCCCTTTTTCACCTGATCGTTTAAGAGTGCAAGTGCTGCTGTTGTTCCCGGAGCTCCGGCTCTCTCTAAGCCTATCTCACAGAGAATATCGCTACAGAGTCTCCGATAGCCGGTGTAGGTGCAAGTGAGAGGTCTATGATTCCAAATGGCACTCCAAGCTTCTTTGAAGCCTCCTTTGCCACAAGCTGTCCTACTCGTGTAACCTTGAAGGCTGTCTTCTTGATTGTCTCACAGAGCACCTCAAAGTTCTCGCCTCTTACCTTTTCAAGAGCAGTCTTTACTACTCCAGGTCCGCTGACACCTACATTGATGATGGCATCTGCCTCTGTCACACCATGGAAGGCTCCTGCCATAAACGGATTGTCATCAGGAGCGTTGCAGAATACTACAAACTTGGCACAGCCCGATACCGGAAGGTGCTTTGTCACCTCTGCTGTCTCCTTTATCATCTCGCCAATCAGCTTTACTGCATCCATGTTGATTCCGGTTTTTGTAGAGCCAACATTTACAGAGCTGCATACCAGGTCTGTCTCAAGCATTGCCTGAGGGATGGATTTGATTAAAAGCTCATCCGCTTTTGTCATGCCCTTTGACACAAGTGCTGAGTATCCACCGATGAAGTTGACACCTACCTCTTTGGCAGCTCTGTCAAGTGTCTTTGCTATGGTAACAAAATCCTCTGAACTCTTGCAGGCCGCACCGCCGACAAGGGCGATAGGTGTAACTGAAATACGTTTGTTTACGATAGGAATACAGTAGTTGTTCTCTATCTCTTTTCCTGTTGATACAAGATTCTTTGCAAGTGTTGTAATCTTGTTGTAGATATTCTCATTTACCTTTGCAAGGTCTGAGTCTATACAGTCGAGCAGGCTGATACCGAGTGTGATTGTACGCACGTCAAGATTTTCCTTCTCCACCATGTCATTGGTCTCAATTACTTCACCAATATTTATCATTTTGCTGTTCTCCTTTAACTGTGTATGACATTTTTATGCTAAACTAGATTCGATGCATCATCTCAAAGATTTCTTCCTTCTGACACTTTATTGTTACACCAATTTCTTCTCCAAGTGCATCAAGCTGGTCAGAAATCTCTGCAAATGAAGCTGTAGCATTTGCCATATCCACAATCATCATCATGTTGAAATAACCTGAAACGATAGTCTGTGAGATATCAAGCACGTTTACACTGCCCTCTGACAGATATGTACATACCTTTGCGATGATTCCTACTGTGTCTTTTCCGACAACTGTGATGATTACTTTGTTCTTTGTGTTATCCATAACAACTTATTCTCCTGTTCTCTTATTCTACGGCTATGCGGTCTGATGCCCTGTCTCTCTTAGCCACATACATAGGGAAATCACTTGCCTTATATGGATTGTCTCCCATTGTGACCTCAAGCCTGACGGCTTCATACGCCAGCTTTTCGTAGTTGTTTTCTTTACTAAGATGTCCCAGTATTACTGAGCCAAATTTATCATGAAGAAGCTCGCATAGCAACTGCCCGCTTCTCTCATTCGACAAATGTCCGCTGTCACCCATGATTCTGCGCTTGAGCGGATACGGATATGCCCCTGTCTGCAACATATTTATATCATGATTGGCTTCAAGCAGCAGCCCATCCAGGTTCTGAAGCTTTGAAACCAGTGCGTTATCATACGTGCCAAGGTCTGTCACGACCGCCATCGCATGATTTTCGTTTTTAAATCTGTACGCGACAGGATCAGCCGCATCGTGTGATATGTGAAGCGGCTCAAACTCTATATCGCCTATTGTAAAATCGCCGCCTGCCTCAATAGGATGAAACAGTTCATCATCTATATTTCCAACGGATTTGGTACATTTTATGGCCCCGATTGTGGCCTTTGTTGCATAAATCGGAATATGATAGCGTCTTGCCATGACACCAAGCCCTGCGATATGGTCTATATGCTCATGTGTCACGAGAATCCCCTGCATATCTGTGGCCGTCATATCAAATTCATTCAGTCCGTTTTCTATTTTCTTACCGCTGATGCCCGCGTCTATGAGCACATGACAATCATCCGTACCCACACATATACAGTTTCCACTGCTGCCGCTGGCAATGCTGCATAATTCTAACATGTTAATTCTCTTTCCAGTATAATTCTATTTTGTCTCCCTCATGAAGCTCCTCGGAAAACCGGGCATCTCTGCCATTTATTACAGTGGCTATTGCCCTACCCTTTCCTGCCTGTAAATCAAATGAGATATGGGTAAATATATCGACAAATATATATGTATCCTTGCCGGACAGCTCTACAGGCTCACCGTTTACAATTACTGTAACTGTATTTTCTGATGAGTCTTCTTCGTGTATTTCTTCCTGTATATCATTTTTTGGCAATTCATTTTCCGGCAATTCATTTTCCGGCACAGCAGATGCTTCAGCTTCTTTAGCAAACTCATCATGCAGCTCATCGAGCACCTGATTCATCATCTGCTCTGATGTTCTGGTCACTGTGTTGTCTGACTCTGTGCTGTTTGCATCCCGCTCAGCTAAGACCGAAGCATCATCTGAATCAGACTCTTGTGTGTCATTATAATTGTTATTGTCGATTCTTGCAACACCATATTCATCTGTTTTCCACTCAACAGAGAAATTTTCATATACAAGAGTGTCGAGATCAGCCTCTTCATTGTTTACAAATATCATCTGGTCTGTGTCAATAACGAGATCCATAAACTGCGCAATCTGACGCACTGTATAGTAATTTCTTGTCTCAATCACATCGTTTTCCCTGATGCTGTAATCCTCCGGCTCAAGCCTTCCGTTTACCTGGACAAACCTTGGACATGATACCTTTCTGCCGTTTATGATAAAAGTAATGACGGAATGATTGTACTCATCAAGCTGCGATATCTTATACTCTGCTGCCTCTCCTGCTGTGGACGGCTCGATGATTATCTCACTGTTTGGCTCAAGCGGTGTATTGATGCTTGCAGGCTTTCCGTTCATGGTCACCACTGCGCCCTCTCCGGCCTCGCCTCTTACAAGCCTTGCCACACCGTTTACCGTAAAGTTTATCGGGGTGCCGCGCTTTGGAAACAGCTCATCGTTTGAAAATCCCGCCTGAAGCGCCGCATCGACTATTGTAAGCCTGTTATTGTCATAGAGCTTTATTCTCTCACCGTTGAATCTGACCATGATAAAATTATTTCTCTGCTCATAATAATTCAGACATATACCAATTGGAGTGACAAGAAGCGGATCCTTCTTAATATCCTCCTGCTCAAAGGTCACATCGCCAAGCACTTCCTCACCTCTTAGAGCGACTCTTTCCTCCGGCAGGTCAAGGTCTTCCGCAAGCTTTTCCGTGAAGCCGTGTATCTTGCCTCCGCCTCCGACTACAAAGCAGGCACTCACTGTTTTGTCACCGTTTAGCTCTCTGATTTTAGCCGATACCTCTTGTGCAATACTATCAACAACAGGTGCTGCTACATCCCAGACATCCTGTGCAGGAATTGTGTGCTCGATGCTCATGATATCCTTGTATGTAACCGTATCACTTGTCGTAGACTGAAGCTTGATGCTCTCCGCCATATTGAAATCCACGAGGAAATGCTGCACAATAACTTCTGTCATCTCATCTCCTGCATGCGGTATCATGCCATAGGCTATGATACTTCCATCTCTTGTGATTGAGATATCACTCGTTCCGGCTCCCACATCGACAAGTGCGATATTAAGCATACGATAGTTCTCCGGAATTGCCACATTGATAGCGGCGATAGGCTCCAATGTCATATTGGCAACACTAAGCCCTGCCTGTCCCACTGCCGCATAAAGTCCGTCAACCACATCCTCCGGCAGAAATGTAACTATGATATCCTCGCCTATTTTGTTTGCCTTATGACCCTCAAGGCTGATAAACACATCATCATTCAAAAAGAATTTGACTGTAGAATATCCCACACAGTAAAACTTATAGCTTGTATCGTTAACCTCCTTGAGTGCCTCCTGTGCTTTTTCTATGCCAAGCAGGTTAAGCGTATTGACATCCTCTCCGGTCACCACAGACTCCTGCGCATACTCATACTCCACATGCGTCGTGACAGTCTTTAATACTCGTCCTGCGGCTGCTATACACACCTCTTCAAGTGGCTGTCCTGTCTGTTTTTCAAGCTCGTTCTTTACTTCCTTAATGGTTTTTGCCACCCTGCCTATATCATGTATCTGACCGTCAAGCATCGCTCTGGTCTCATGCTCCCTGACATACTGTGCTGTAACCACAAATTCCTTGTCATCAGTCTGATAGCCGACAGTTCCTACAACATTTCTTGTACCAATATCCAAACCGAATACATTGTTCATTCCCACTACTCCTTGTATTTGCTAAGCGCTTTATTTATTGAAGCTATCGTGTTTTCGATATCTCCATCATTATCAATAACCTCCTTGCAGTGCCTTCTGTACTCAGCTTCTTTAAGCTGGCTTGCAAAGATACTGTCTATCTTCTCATCTGAATAGCCTCTTGATGACTTAAGTCTTTTTCTTCTGACTTCTTCACTTGCATAAATATACCACAGCTCGTCGCAGATTTCACCATATCCCTCCTCTATAAGGAGTGCTGCTTCAAGAACAAGCATGAACAGACCATCTTTTTTTGCCTCTTTAACTGCATTAAGCACATATTCCTTTACTGCAGGATGCACTACTTCGTTTAAAAGCTCTCTTTTTTTATCATCCGAAAAAATCACTCCGGCAAGTGCCGGTCTGTCAAAATGCCCGTCCTCATGCCATATCGGTTCGCCCGCAAACAATTCCTTTAATCTGTTGTAGCAGTCGCTTCCCGGCTCCATCAGCTCATGTGCTATCTCATCGGAAAGCATGACCTTTACGCCATCAAGTTCCTTAAGATAGCTAAGCACTGCCGATTTTCCGGCACCTACACCACCTGTTATTCCTATAAAAATCATATTATTTCCTTTTCTGTCATCAATGCGCATCATACCAGTCATAGCCACACTCGGTGCCCACCTCCATGGATACCTTCATGTCCACCGCACCACGCATCTCTTTCTCCAGAAGCTTAATCACTTTATCCTTCTCAGCTTCCTTTGTCTCAATTAAAAGCTCATCATGCACCTGAAGGATAAGCCTTGACTTTAAGCCCTCGTCAAGAAGCCTGTCATGCACACGTATCATGGCAATCTTTATGATATCGGCTGCTGTACCCTGAATAGGTGAGTTCATCGCAACTCTCTCTCCAAACTGTCTTTGCATGAAATTGCTCGAGTTCAGCTCAGGAATCGGTCTGATACGTCCAAACATGGTCTTTGTATAGCCATTTTTCCTGGCATCCAAAACCGTCTGATCCAAAAACTCCTTAATCTTTGGATATTTGACAAAATAGCTGTCTATATAGCCCTGTGCCTCTTTCCTTGAAATCCCCAGGTCGTTAGACAGGCCAAACGCACTGATACCATATACGATACCAAAATTTACCGCCTTTGCATTTCGTCTTTGAAGGTCTGTGACCTCATCAAACGGTGTGTCAAACACAAGGGACGCTGTACTTCTGTGGATATCCTGACCATTCTTAAAGGCCTCTATCATCCTTTCATCCCCTGAAAGCGCTGCCAGCACCCGAAGCTCGATCTGCGAGTAGTCTGAATCAACAAACAGATCTCCCTCATCTGGCAGAAATACCTTTCTGATAAGCTTGCCCAGCTCAATCCTTATCGGGATATTCTGCAAATTAGGCTCTGTGCTTGAAAGACGGCCTGTCGCAGTGATTGTCTGATTTAAGGTAGTATGGATTTTGCCATCGGATGCAATATATCCCGAAAGTCCGTCAGCATATGTGCTCTTTAGCTTTGTGAGCTGTCTGTATTCCAATATATCCGCAACAATCGGATACTCCGGCGCCAGCTTTTCAAGCACATCTGCCGCAGTCGAATAACCGGTCTTTGTCTTCTTTTCATTTGGCAGTCCAAGCTTTTCAAAGAGAATGACTCCAAGCTGCTTTGGCGAATTTATATTAAACTCTTCACCTGCTGCCTCATATATTTTCTTTTCAAGCTCAGTTATCGAAACAGCAAGCTTATCTCCATACTCCTTAAGCTTTATTCCATCAGCCCTTATACCCTCATTTTCCATATCATACAGCACAAAAACAAGCGGGAGCTCGATATCTTTATAAAGCGTGAGCATATCCATTTCCTTTAGCTTCTGCAAAAGAACCGGCTTTGATTTCCAGGCAGTATACACCTCGTAGCAGGCACAGTCCACTGCCTTTTTCTCATCCTCCTTCATCATCTGAGTAAAATCAAGCTTTCCCAGATAATCCTTTTTAGATGAGAGCATAAGCCCCAGATAGTCCTTTGCAACCGCATCATAGGGATACTCCCCGACAAGCGGATTGATAAGGTATGCAGCCACCATCATGTCAAAATATATGCCTCTGTCATCTGCCTTTATCTCTTTGCTCTTAAATCTGTGCAGATTGGTCTTTAAATCCGGTGATATCCATGACTTTACTTCCAGGGTATTTAATTTTTCATCCAGGAAGCTGCTTGAAATCTCATCACCTGTACAGATAAAATAAATGTCCTCCTCTGAAAAACAAATCGAAACAGCAAGATAATCGTTCGAAACCGGCTCCGAAAACAGACTTAGCTGTCCATCACTTTCGCAGTTTCCCAAAGACTCTCCCGGTACTACCGCAAAAGCGACCTCCCTGCCCTTTGCCTTCTCAAACACACTCTCTGCAGTCTTTAAGTCCCTTACTACCACAAAATGCTCCTCGGCATTGTTTTTAGGAGCCTCCACATTAAACCGTGACAGCATATTTTTGAATTCGTATCTTTTGCACAGTAAAAAGGCTTCCTCAGTGTAGAGTGACTCTACTCCGCCACTAAGCTTTGCATCAGAAAATTCATAGTCAACCGGCGCATCAAGTATGATTGTCGCAAGCTCCTTGCTCATAAGCGCCTGCTCCCAATACTCCACTATATTCTTTGAAGCCCTTGGCGGCTTTACATTCTCAGCGTCCTCATGTACTGCCTCTATACAGTGATATTTTGCTATAAGTGCGCCTGCTGTCTTTTCGCCGATACCAGGTACCCCGGGAATATTATCAGACGTATCTCCCTGCAGAGCCTTTACATCGATAAACTCCTTTGGAGTGACGCCGTACTTTTCGATAACATCTGCTGTATTGTAGTTTTCTATCTCGGTTCCTGTTTTCTTTGTCTTTGGAATCCTTACCATGACATGGTCAGTCGCAAGCTGCAAAAGGTCTCTGTCTCCGGAAATGATGGCGACATCCATACCGGCCTTTTCTGCCCTGACAGATAAGGTTCCAAGTATATCGTCGGCCTCATAGCCCTCCTTTTCCACGATTTTTATGCCCATAGCGGTAAGCATTTCCTTTATCATAGGCACCTGCTGCCTGAGCTCCTCGTCCATAGGCTTTCTCGTGCCCTTGTACGCATCAAACATCCTGTGGCGAAACGTCGGTGCATGCACATCAAATGCCACCGTCAGATAGTCAGGCTTTTCCTCGTCAAGAATCTTGAACATGATATTCAAAAATCCATAGACTGCATTTGTGTGAAGTCCCTCTGAATTGGTCAGATCAGGCAGCCCGTGATATGCCCTGTTTAAAATACTGTGTCCGTCTATAAGTACAAGCTTTTCACTCATTTTGATACTTTCCTTACTGTCAATTATAATATTGTTGTAATCGCTGCCGGTCACACTGCAGTGCAGGCAGTAACGTTAAATAGCTCTTGTATATTTCTTAAGCCACTGAGCCTCCTCATCATTCAAAAAAGGTGAAACAAGCTCATAAACTCTAGCATGGTAAGCGTTCAGGTATCCCTTTTCCCTGTCTGTCATCTGATTTGGATCAATCGCATCGAGATCTATCGGTACATAGGTCAGATTCTCAAAATACATAAACTGTCCATACTCATTTTTCTCACCCTTTCGGCAGATAAGCTCATTCTCTGTACGAATACCGAATTTGCCCTCTAAATAGATGCCCGGCTCATCTGTAGTGACCATGCCCTCTTCTATCACACGCTCTGCAGTTCTGCCCGGGTACTGCTTCCAGTGAAAGCTGTTTGGTCCCTCATGCACATTGAGCACATAGCCCACACCGTGTCCGGTACCGTGATTGTAGTCCATGCCAATCTCCCACAAAGGCTCTCTTGCCAGAATATCAAAATTAAGGCCCGAGCATCCCTCCTTAAACTTTGCATTTGCCAGGTTCATATTTGAGCGGCACACTCTCGTAAACATATCCTTCATCTCGTCAGTCACAGGGCCTAGTGCAAAGGTCCTCGTGATATCTGTGGTTCCCTCCAGATAATGTCCGCCTGAATCAACCAAAAGAAGACTCTCAGGCTTAAGCTGCCTGTCAGACTCCTCTGTTGCAGAGTAATGCACAATAGCACCATGATCAGCATATCCGCATATTGTGGCAAAGCTCAAATCAAGAAAGCCCTCCTGCTCAGCTCTAAGCGATGCAAGATAATCTGAAGCCGAAATCTCTGTCATGGATATCTTACCTATATTTGTCTTAAGCCAGTACATGAACTTGCACATCGCAACTGCATCCTTTAAATGCGCCTTGCGCAGATTTTCAAGCTGTACTTCATTCTTTACGGCCTTCATGACAACTGTAGGATCCTCCGCATCAATCACCTTAACACCATCCGGCAGGCTGTCGCAGATGCGGTAATTTACAATCGATGTATTTAAAAGCACTGTCTCTTTTTCATCAATATGCTTCACATATTCATAAAAATCATCGTAAGGTCTTGTCTGTATACCATTCTTATCGAGGTATGCCTTAAGAGTCTCTGTCACAACCTCTTCCTGCAAAAACCATATGCAGCTGTCCTGTGACAGTGCCAAGTATGAAAGCACTACAGGCACATAGCTTATGTCGCCTCCCCTGACATTTAAAAGCCAGGCGATATCGTAAAGTGATGACATCAGATGAAGTGTTGCACCTTTTGTGCCATCTGCTCTCTGACTCTTTTAAGCTTTGAGCTTATATCCTCACCGGTATATTTATTGTCAAAAATCATGACAGGTGCCTTTGACATAGGTGGTCTGTCAGTCCATATAAGGTCAATCAGATCCTCATTTACGTACATGCTGCCGTGCTTTTCTTTTGCGATTTCTGAAAGTCTTTTGCCCCATGCGGCATTTACCACTCTGCCGTCAAAGCCTATTACACCGCCATCCGAAAGAGTATCCTTTATATACTCATCAACTGTCGGTACGCCCTCCTCGCCAATCTTAAAGAGCTTTACAGTGGTATCCTTAAGCTGCGCAGCCGCCTGCACAAAATACCTGCCGTCTGTCCATAGTCCGGCCTCATCCATAGTGATGACTGCGGTTCCTGCTGAGCCCGTGAAGCCTGTAATATATTTGCGTGCCTTAAAATGCTCTCCTACATACTCTGACTCATGAAAATCAGCAGTAGGAACCACATACAGCGAGATGCCCCTCTTTGCCATCTCGCTTCTCAATGCTTTTAATCTATCCTGTATCATTTTATTATGCCTCTTTAAATTCAAAAAAATTTTGTATCTAATTCCGGATACATTCTCTTTAATGAGATTGGTTTGCCGGATTTATTCAAAAAACAGTGACTGCTTTTTGCAGTGGTGCGAAGCTCGCCTGTCTCCTTGTCCTTCATGACATACTCAAGCTCCATCTTGATTCCGTTATACTTAAGCAGCTTTGTGTAGATAACGACCGTATCATCGAAATGTACCATACTGTGATACTCTACCGATATCGACAGCACCGGACTTATGATTTCCATATCCTCCATCTGCCTGTAGTTGATCCTATCTGATCCATCAAATCAAGTCTTGCTTCTTCCATCCACTTGACATAGTTTGAATGGTGGATTATACCCATCTGATCTGTTTCATAATACTTTGCGTGGTGCTCGTAAGGACGGATTCTAAGTTCACCTTGTGAGCCGGCAATCTGTAACTCATTGTTTGCCATAAAAACTTCCTCCATTCATATTTTGGTCTTATTTCTATTATGCCACATTGGACAGCTAAATTCAACGACTTGACCGTAAAATATAAGCCGGCTGCTACCTGCGTATCATGCTGTAGCAGTCTCTGCATATATTGCGCGAATTTCCAATCGGAAGTATTCTTCCGCAATACCGGCATCTGATAATATACTCATCCTTGCTCTTTGATAGAAGCTGCATAATCTTTGCCTGTGTTTTGTCGCGCTCGTTTTCAAGCCAGTCCTCCTCCACAATTTTGCCCATGCGGACTGAAAACTGATAGTACAAATCAAGCTTTTTGTAATAGGATTCGTATTTCATGAGTCCCTGATACTTTGAATGCTTATCAGGCTTGTCGAGAGAGATATCAGATGTATACGACATGCAGTAGCGCAGCCATTGTCTGACAAGCTCCCTGTCCTTTATATCTATAGGACATGTAATCATCTTATAAAGCAGATATTTGTCATCAAAATCTGCGATAAAGTATCGCTCCTTATACGCATATCCATACAAAAACAATATCTCATCGACATTGATTTTCCTGAACGGTGCTGATGGCTTTGCCTCATGCCAGAGCTTAATTATCGCATCAAGCGGCGCATCCATTGTAAGGAGCACCTGCGGGAAGCCAAGACTTACTATATCAATATCCTGCTCCGGTATATTTAGCGTATTCTTCAGATAATTCAGATTCTTTTGTCCCAAAGCTGTCACATAGCCTGTATCATACAGACCAAATCTGCCTGCACGGCCCGCTATCTGTTTTATCTCAGAGATGACAAGCGGACGTCTTGATACTCCATCAAACTTTTCCACCTCCAGAAATACAATTCTTCTGACCGGCAGATTGAGGCCCATTCCTATCGCATCTGTTGACACGACAACCTGTGTCTTTTTCTCATTAAAAAGCGTCATCTGCCTACGCCTTATTTCCGGTGGCAGACTTCCGTATATGACACTTGGCTTTATGCCGTTTTCCTCCAGACGCCCTGCTATATTGAGTACCGACTTCTTTGAAAATACGATAAAGGCATCGCCTCTCTTACATCCTGCGGAAATGAAAAAGGCTTATCCTCCAGCTTTAGAACTGTCTTTCTCTCATACTCCCTTATCTCATACTCGTCGTGGCACAGATTAATCAGATGAATGACTACATCCTTTGCCACCGGACTCATGCATATATGAATCTCTCCTGCAAGTGTACCAAGAATTGCCCTGGTCCAGGAATGTCCCCTGTCATCATCTGCAACCATCTGTGCCTCATCAATCACTGCGATATCATATTCCTTGTCACAGTCAAGCATCTCCACTGTCGATGCTGTAATTCTGCTGTCTGATACCTCAAGACACTCCTGGCCTGTAAGCATGGTGCATGGTATGCCTGCATCATTCATCTTCTCATATACCTCAAGTGCCAGAAGTCTAAGAGGCCCCAGATAAACTCCGTTTTGCGCCAGCTTAAGCCTCTCAAGCGCCTGATATGTCTTACCGCTGTTAGTCGGGCCTATATGGAGTATGAAGCGCCTTTTCATGCTCTGTGCTTTTGGAAACTCAAGCTCCGGCCGTGCCGGAACCAGCGTGACAATCTCTCTTCTAAGCTCCTTGCTGCGGACTCATTATAAAGCTCTTTCATGCTCCTTGTACATATCGCACCTATATACTCCTTACGCAAAAGCTTTAGAAAATCCTCTGTGAGATACTCTGCCTCCTTCTCATCAAACTGCTCCATATCCACCCTTACGAGCTGCGGAAGGATTTCTCTATTTAAAATCTGCCTTGCATTTTTATTGTTGGAATAGTATGCAATCAATGCAAGCCTTTTTATTTCCTGATGCAGCTTGTCAAGTGCCACAGTCTCATTTTTTGAAAATCGCGCATATTTAATTGATTTTGCTTTGTTATTGAGCCTGTGAATATAGTGTGCCAGCTTTACAGGCTTACCTGTACTTCTCTTCGCATTCTCCCTGTACTGATCAACATAAAACTGTACCAGTACCTCTTCAAACGATTTTTCCATATATGTGTGTTATCCTCTTTATTTATATACACCGTTAAGAGTCACCTCAAACGTAACATCCTTTCCGGCTAGTTCTGTATTTACCTTATAATCATCCGGGAATTTAAGGTTTAAATCAAAGGTTTCTCCCACCTTGTGACCTACCACTCCGTCCTCAAAGCCATCTATATAGCTGCCTGAGCCAAGCACCAGGTCTGTGCCCTGTCCATCAGTGCTTCCACCCTCGAATTTTTCACCGTCCATATATCCGGTGTAATCAATATTTACCTTATCTCCGTTTTCTGCAACCGTGTCAGTCTCTGTATTCAGTGTTGCTGCCCCGGTCTGTGAATCACTGCTTTGTGTCTCTGATGCCTGAGATTCTGTGGTCTGTGATGCAGCTTGCGTACCGGCAGTGCCCTTTGACGATAAACCTCCCGATGTCGCAACTGCCCAGATTAGCGCTATGACTACCACGACAACTGCCACTACCGGCACCCAGAATTTCAGCCAGATTCACAACCTTTGCCTTCTTTCTGCTCGTCTTTTTTTCCTCTTTCGACTTCTTTCTTTTTTTCCTGTGCGATTTTTTTGTTTTCGTTTG
>ENA-OQIM01000163-OQIM01000163.1-human-gut-metagenome-genome-assembly--contig:-NODE-163-length-22861-cov-1.886690_pt1 | contig 22861 bp, 31 predicted proteins | sample MGYA00242579_ERZ504744 | MGnify/ENA primary metagenome ERZ504744 (study PRJEB26092, sample SAMD00036441) | human gut metagenome | host: Homo sapiens | study: EMG produced TPA metagenomics assembly of...
TATTAAACCTATACGGAAAGATGAAGGAAAATAGAAAAACCGAAGAGAACACATTAAGGAGGAAGAATCATGTTTACAGGAAATGCAGTTCAGAGAGAAGTCATGTGTATGATGGATCAGGAGATGTGTATGGACATGTGCATGTCTATGTTTTGCTGTACTTCTATGTTATCGGATACTTCCTGAGATATCTGCCGACCACGTATAAGAGATGACAGATACCGAGATGTAATAAAGCATTTTTTAATGCCGGACAGATTGCATGAACAGGGAGGATCCAGAGGACTTCCTGTTATTTTTTTATGAATAAGAGTTCCGGGAACGGATAGACACATGCAGGAGGTCGCAGCCACTTACAACTTAATAAAGAATAAACAAAAAAATCAAAAATAAAAGGAATAAGAGAGGGAAAGAACTATGAAAGCAAAAAAGATCATCACATTATCACTTACAGCAGCACTGGCAATCGGAGCACTCACAGCAAACGGCGTGATCGTAAGCGCTGACGCAGAGAAAGGAACCATCAAAGTAGCAGCTTCCGCAACACCACACGCAGAGATCCTTGAAGAAGCAAAACCGCTCCTTGAGGCAGAGGGATGGGATCTGGAAGTTACTGTATTTGATGACTATGTACAGCCAAACCTTGTAGTAGAGAGCGGAGATTTCGATGCAAACTACTTCCAGCATATCCCATATCTTGATAACTTCAACGAAGAGCAGGGGACACACCTTGTAAATGCCGGCGGAATCCACTACGAGCCATTCGGAATCTATCCAGGAACAAAAGAAACTCTTGATGATCTGGAAGACGGCGACACCATCGCAGTTCCGAACGATACAACAAACGAAGCAAGAGCACTTCTTCTTCTCCAGGACAATGGAGTGATCACTCTGAAAGACGGAGCAGGACTTGAGGCAACTGTCAAAGATATCGAAGAAAACCCGAAGAACATCAAGATCGAAGAGCTGGAAGCTGCACAGGTTTCCCGTGTCAAAGATGAAGTTGCATTCGTTGTATTAAATGGTAACTACGCACTGCAGGCTGGATATTCCGTATCCAACGACTCCATCGCACACGAAACTTCTGATTCTGAAGCAGCAAAAACTTATGTAAACGTAATCGCAGTCAAAGAAGGAAACGAAGACAGCGAAGCGATCAAAGCTCTGGTAGATACTCTGAAATCTGACGAGATCAAAGACTTCATCAACGAGAAATACGACGGAGCAGTTGTTCCATTCGAAGATTCTGCAGATGACACAGAAGAAGCAGCAGACGAAGCTAAAGATGAAACTGCAGATGCAGACGCTGAAACAACAGAAGCAGCAGCTGAAGAAGCAGAATAATTTAAGTTCAGGATGTTTATTAAGGGACAGGGGGAAATGATCTAAATGGAACCGATGATACAGGTAGAGAACCTCTGCAAGCGTTTCAACACCAAAGGTGGAACGGTAGAGGCAGCCAAAAACATCAGTTTTTCCATCGAAAAAGGAGAGATCTTCGGCATCATCGGTCTCTCCGGTGCAGGCAAGAGTACTCTGGTACGATGTCTGAACCTTTTGGAAAGACCAACATCAGGAACAGTCAGAGTCAATGGCAAAAATCTTACGGAGCTCTCAGAAAAAGAGCTTCGTAAAGAGCGTCAGAAGGTAGGAATGATCTTCCAGCATTTCAATCTGCTCATGCAGAGAACAGCACTGGATAACGTCTGTTTTCCAATGGAGATCGCCGGGATTAAGAAGGCAGAGGCACGTAAGAAAGCTCTGGAATATCTCAAGATCGTAGGACTTGAGGAGAAAGCACTTTCTTATCCATCACAGCTTTCCGGTGGACAGAAGCAGAGAGTTGCGATCGCGAGAGTGCTGGCAAGTGATCCGCAGATCCTTCTCTGTGACGAGGCGACAGTGCACTGGACCCGCAGACGACCAAGGCGATCCTGGAACTGATCAAAGAGATCAACAGGGATTATGAGATCACTGTAGTTGTCATCACACATGAAATGAGTGTCGTACAGGAGATCTGCGACAAGGTAGCAGTTCTAGAACGAGGAGCTCTCGTAGAAACCGGAACTGTGGAAGAACTTTTCCGCAATCCAAAGACAGATGAAGCCAAAAAGCTGGTATTCAGCGGAAGGACCCAGATCCAGGAAATGAAGGGCAAACGTCTGGTACGTGTAACGTTCCAGGAGAAATCTTCCTTCGAGCCGGTGATTGCAAACCTGGTCCTTACTTACCGGACACCGGTCAACATTCTGTATGCTGATACCAAGAACATTAATGGACAGGCACAGGGAGAGATGATCCTGCAGCTTCCCGAGATCGAGGAAGTGGCGAATAAGATGATCCAGTACCTCAGAGATATCAATATGGGCGTAGAGGAGGTGAGCTCAGATGTGGGATAATGCAACAATTACGATGCTGCTGGAAGGCACAAGAGATACGTTATACATGACGCTTGTCTCCACATTTTTCGGATATGTTCTGGGGCTCCCTCTTGGAATCCTGCTTGCAGTTACAGACAAAGAAGGTATCCGTCCAAATGCACCATTATATAAAGTTCTGGATGTGATCGTAAACATCCTCAGAAGTATTCCGTTCCTGATCCTTCTGATCCTGGTGATCCCGCTCACCAAGCTGATCGTGGGTCAGAGTTACGGTTCCAGCGCAACGATCGTTCCGCTGGTGATCGCTGCAGCACCGTTCATTGCACGTATGGTAGAATCTTCCCTCAAAGAAGTTGAGCCGGGTGTGATCGAGGCAGCAGTCAGCATGGGCGCAGGAACAGGAACGATCATCTGGAAAGTCCTTCTCGCAGAGGCAAGAACTTCCCTCCTCGTAGGAGTTACCATTGCAGTCGGAACGATCCTCGGATATTCTGCTATGGCAGGAACTGTCGGCGGTGGCGGTCTCGGTGATATCGCGATCCGTTATGGATATTATCGTTATCAGACAGACATCATGCTGGTTACGATCGTGATCCTTGTCGTTCTTGTACAGATTCTTCAGGGACTTGGCATGATGCTTTCCAGAAAATTAGACAAAAGAAAAGCCTGAAATTTATAATTATGTTAGAAATTTTATAAATTTATTAGAAAAAGGACAAAAACTCCTCACATTTATATTGTAAGATGTAATTGTCTTAAAGGAAAAGCCTTTTAAGACCTCCGGTAACACTTCAATGCCGGGAGAGTTGCCGGAACTCTTTCCTTTCCCTAAAAATAAAACAGAACTTTAAACTGCCGCCGCCTGACAAGATTCGTCGGGCTGGCGGCAGTTTTCTGTTTATCCGATTGATTTATAGGTTTTAAAGATTAGAAATTTTGAATGAACTGGTCAATATAATAAATAGCAGCACCTACGGCAGCAGCTTCTGTGCGATAATGGCATACGCGGATATAGCTGCCATCTCTCTCGAAAGGATTTAACTTTGATGCTTTTTCACGAAAATCCTCGATATAATCTGCCATATAGGCACCAACATTTCCTCCCAGTATAACATCGCAGTCAAAGCACATTCGAAGATTATTTACGGCGATTGCCAGATAATCGGTATAATCTTCAAATATATTCTGAATTCCTCGGTTAGTTCCTGATTTTAAAATATCAAAAAATTCTTTTAAATTTCCTTCTGTGAAATCAGTTAGTACATTGGCAGTACAGTAAGCATCCAGACATCCATATCTACCGCAGTAACAGCGCTTTCCATGAGGTATGATTGTCATATGACCGAATTCACCGCCTCTGTTATTGGAGCCTCCGTAGATCATTTTATTATTCATATATGCACCACCAATACTACTGCTTAGAGAAAGATATGCCACAGCATCTTTATAATCTCCTTTCCAGCTTTCTGCCAGGCCGGCAGAGTTTGCATCATTGAAGAATAAAAACGGTTCATGTATATAGTCGCTGAAGAAATTGTAAATGTTTAAAGACAGAGGAATTACGGTTGCGTATGTTACAGTCTTATGATCTTCGCCTATGATGACTGGAAGAGCAATGCCAACTCCAAGTAATTTAGAACGGTCAGGTATGTTCTTCGAAACAATTTTTCGAATTCCTGTTTCAGAATGCAAAAGTAGTCGTGACTTTCGTGGAATGGAATTCGAAGTCTTGTATTATCAATGATATTTAAGCAAGATCAATCAATACGATAGAAAGATGATTTCGAGTGATATCAATACCAATCGCATATCTGGAATTTGCGACACATTGATATCTAATTGCTTTTCGCCCTCCGGTGGATTGGAATTCTCCGGCATTTTCAATAAACCAGATTCCTGCAGTGCATTAAGGTTACGAGTAGTTGTAGGAAGCTGATGCCGAGAGATTGTGCAATTTCCTGTCGGGAACTCTGTTTATTTAAGTATAGAAATCTGAAAATGTCTCCGGATATTTTAGATTTATTAAGATACTCTTCCATTAGGTTGGCCTCCTTTTATGCAGAATATATAAAAAATATATTGCTTATATGCATATAATAGCATTTTTGTTGAGTGAATACTAGAGGATAAATAAAAACTTTTGTTAAAACATTGATGCAAATAATGTGAAAAAAATGTCAATACATAAGATGAAACAGGCTTGAATATAAAAAATGCACAAATGAATAATTATAATTTGTTATACATTCTACAAACTTACATAAAAGTATTGACATAAGTAAAACGCAGGAATATACTCTTAAATAGAAAACAGGTCAAGCAAATTAAAAAGGCGGTGAAGTAATGGACGAAATCAAGATGCGGGTCAGCGGAGTAGAGAAATCCTTTCCTGGCGTAAAAGCATTGAGCGGAATTGATTTTGCAGTAAGAAAAGGAACCGTTCATGCACTTTGTGGTGAAAATGGAGCCGGAAATCTACACTGATGAAAATTATCATGGGATTGTATCAGGCAGATAAGGGTCAGATATATCTTGATGAAAAACCAGTAACAATCAAGAATCCTATACAGGCTATGGAAATGGGAATTTCATGGTAGCACAGGAATTAAATTATGTGCCGGAACTTTCTGTAGAGGAGAATCTTTTTTTGGGGCGGCTTCCAGTTAACAGATTCGGAAAAGTAGACTGGAGAAAAATAAGACGGGATGCCAGACAGTTTCTTAAAGATGAGAATCTTCCATATGAACCAACACAGAAACTGAAAACTCTGACAGTATCGGATATTCAGATGCTTGAGATTATCAAAGCAGTTACAAATAATGCACAGGTTATTATTATGGATGAGCCGACATCTTCCATTACAGATCGTGAGGTTGAAAATCTTTTCCGTAAGATAGAAGAACTGAAAGCACAGGGTATTTCAATTATTTATATCTCACATAAGATGGAGGAAGTTTTCCGAATCGCAGATGACATTACAGTCTTAAGAGATGGTGCTGTAGTTTCAACAGACAGAGCGGAAGATCTTGATCTTGATACGGTCATTGCCAGAATGGTTGGACGAAAACTGGATAATGTATATCCGAAAGAAACAGTTCCGATTGGAGACAAAGCTCTTGAGATAAAGGGTTTTTCTCAGAAAGATCTCTTTGAAGATATAAATTTCCATGTTGCGAAAGGTGAGATTGTTGGTTTTGCCGGATTGGTCGGAGCTGGAAGAACAGAGACTATGAGAGCGATTTTTGGTTTGGATCCTCATGATTCAGGTCAGGTTTTCATTAATGGAAAAGAGGCAAAGATTAAATGTCCTCATGACAGTATTCAACAGAAGATGGTCATGCTTTCTGAGAGCAGACGAGATGACGGAATTATTCCTGTCAGGAGTGTTATGGAAAACGCCAGTCTTGCCAGTTGGAAAAATTATCTACAAGGGTTATACGCATAAGGCAAAAGAAAACAGAGTGTAAAGAAAGCTTCGAGAAGATGCATGTAAAGACACCGACTCTTGATACCGCTATTTCCACACTTTCCGGAGGAAATCAGCAGAAAGTACTTTTAGCAAGATGCTTTTGTGTGAGCCAGATATTATGATCTTGGATGAGCGACAAGAGGTATCGATGTCGGAGCAAAATTTGAAATCTATAAACTGATTACAGATATTGTAAAGGAAGGCAAAGCGGTCATCATGGTATCCTCAGAGCTTCCGGAACTGATTGGAATGTGTGACAGAATCTATATCATGTGCCAGGGTAAAATAAGCGGATGTATCAACAGAGAGGAATTCTCTCAGGAAGTAATTATGAGAATACGCAACTGGCTTAAAAGAACGGTTGAATGTGCGGAGGGTAAAGATGAATGAAAACAAAAAATAAATAACTTAACAAAATTTAGTATTTATATTGTACTGATCGTATTGTTTGTGGCATGTAGCATTATCAGTCCATATTTCCTTCAGTACAGCAACCTGATCAATGTTACAAGGCAGTTATGCGTCGGAATTCTGATTGCATATGGTGAAATGCTTCTGATTATCAGTGGATTTCTTGATCTGTCGGTTGGTTCTGTACTTGCATTGGCAGGTGTTTATTCTGTATCTGTTTACAAAGCGACAAACTCTATTTTACTTGCACTTATCGTAGCAGTAGCAACTGGTGTGGGATGTAATCTTGTCAATGCATTTTTCATTGCGGAGTTTAATGTGCCGGCATTCATTGCGACGCTTGGTATGCAGCAGGCAGCCAGAGGACTTGCTCTTTATTTTACCGGTGGACAGAATATTCTTCAGTTAGGAAATTTTGTTAAGATCGGACAGGGAATGGTAGGTCCGGTGCCAGTGCCAGTAATTCTGGTGATACTTGTAACAATTGTTGTCTGGTATCTGGTCAATAATACACGATATGGACGTGCACTATATGCAATCGGTGGAAGTCGTGCGGCAGCAGAAGCGAGTGGTATTAATGCAAAGAGAAATATTTATAAATCTTACTTATTAAATGGTATTATGACAGGACTTGCAGGAATGATTTTTATGGCAAGAAATAATGCAGGTCTTCCTAACGGTGCAATTGGATATGAAATGACAGGTCTGACAGCAGCAATCGTTGGCGGTACTTCTTTTACAGGCGGTATTGGTACAGTAAGTGGAACAATAGCCGGAGCATTTATCATTGGTTTTCTGGAAAATGTTATGAATCTTCTGGGTGTTAACTCTTATATTCAGCAGATTATTGAAGGTGCAATTATTGTTCTTGCAGTAGCATTTGATGTGGTAAGCAAATCTAAAAAATCAAGAAAAGTGATCATTGTTAAAGAAGAGGGGAATAAACAGGCGTAAAAGAGAAACTATTCTGTCGAGGAAGTGACAGTATAAGTAAATCATATTTTATTAAGGAGGAAGTAATTTATGAAAGCAAAAAAATCGGAGCAATTTTATTGGCAAGTGTTATGGCAGTGTCTATGGTACCGGCGATGAGTGTCAGTGCAGCAGATGCAAAGAGAGTATGTTTTGTTGCAAGAGCAAGTTCAGATACCTTTGCGGCATGGCTTACAACTGAAATGAAAAAGCAGGCAGAAAAGTATGATGATATTGAACTTACCTGTGTAAGTGGCGAGGGCGATGATAATAAAGAAAACGGTCTGCTGGAAGATTGTATTACAAAACAGTATGATCTTGTTATTGTACAGTCAAATAACAATGGTGCTCAGGCTCCGTATGTGCAGCAGCTTGTAGATGCAGGAATTCCGGTTATCACAACAAATCCGACTACACATCAGAATGATCTGGATGGTGGAGATGATACTTCTGTTATGGCAGGAACGGTACTGTTGATGCAGATCCAATCGAGCAGGCAAAAGTCAGTGCAACAAGAGCTGTAGATGAAGTTCCTGAAAATGCAAACGTTGTTGTATTGAAAGGACCTTCCGGAAATTATCATGCAGATAAAAGACGTGAAGCATGGGATGAGAACTTCTTCAGCAAACGTACAGATGTAAATATTCTTTATGAAGATTTTGCAAACTGGAACAGTGATGAAGCACTTACATTGATGGAATCCTGGGTACAGGCGGGAACTCATATTGATGCTATCATTTCTATGAACGATAACATGGCAGCAGGTGCGATTGAAGCAATCAGAGAAAATAAAGATTATTTCAATGAAGATGGAACAGCGAATTTTCTGGCATATGGTGTTGATGGAACAGCACAGGGATGTCTCCTGATCAAAGAAGGACTTCTTACTTCTACAGCATTACAGTCAGCAGCAGACCTTGCTGAGAAGAATCTGGAGTATGCAGAAAAAGTTGTTAATGGTGAAATGGAAGTAACAGATGTAAATGATTATGTAGATGCTCCGGAAATCAATGCAGATAACGTAGATGATTACATTCAGATCTATATTGATAATGGTGAACTTACCGAAGATGATGTGAAAGCAGCTGAAGAATAATTAGGTTATTAAGTGTTGCCCGGTATGCCAGAACATATCGGGCAATTACTCTAAGAAAGAAAGGGGAAGTTACAATGAAGATGTTACAGAAAAGTGCTGTTATGAGAGGCACAGATAATATGGTAATTAAAGAGATTCCTGTTCCTCAGATTAAAGACAAAGAGGTTCTTGTATCATTAGAATATGTTGGAATTTGTGGATCAGATGTACACTATTATCATAATGGATGCTGTGGCGCATACAAAGTGGATCTTTCAGAGGATTTCATGTTAGGACATGAGTGTGCAGGTACGATCGTTGAAGTGGGTAAAGATGTGGAAATCTTAAAGTCGGAGATCGCGTTGCTCTGGAACCGGGAATTACTTGTGGTAAATGCGAATTCTGTAAATCAGGACATTATAATTTATGTCCAGATGTTGTATTTCTTGCAACTCCTCCAGTTCAGGGATGTAATGAAGAATTTATCGCTTTTCCAGAAGATATGTGTTTTAAACTTCCAGAAAATGTATCTACAAAAGAAGGTGCACTGATTGAGCCATTGTCAGTAGGATTTTATGCAGCTGAGCAGGGAAATGTAGGAACTGGAGATACAGTTGTAATCCTTGGTTCTGGATGTATTGGTCTTGTAACCCTGTTGGCATGCAAAGCACATGGTGCAGGTCAGATCATTGTAGCAGATCTTGTTCAGGCTCGTCTGGATAAAGCCATGGAACTTGGAGCAACAGCTGTGATTAACAGTGGAAAGGAAGATGCTCTTGAAAAATCAAAGAACTGACAGGTGGAAGAGGTGCAGATGTAGTATTTGAGACTGCCGGATCACCTGTGACTATTGCACAGACTCCATTTATTGTCAGAAGAGGGGGAACAATTACATTAGTTGGAATTTCCTCAAAAGAAGAAATTAATTATAATTTTGCTCAGATTATGGACAAGGAAGCAACAATTAAATCTGTGTTCCGTTATAAGAATATTTATCCAAAAGCAATTGCAGCAGTTGCAAGTGGAGCAATTGATGTTAAGAATATTGTAACACATGAGTTTGATCTGGATCATATTAAAGACGCATATGATGAAGCTGTAAATAACAAGACAGACCTTGTTAAAGCAGTTATAAAGGTAAAATAATCTATGATTTATATTGGTATTGATTTAGGAACATCTGCTGTCAAATTATTGGCAATGGATGAAAATGGAACGATACTGAAAACAGTATCAAAAGAATATCCATTATTTTTTCCACATCCGGGCTGGTCAGAACAGAATCCGGAGGATTGGTTTACGCAGAGCGTAGAGGGAATGAAAGAACTGACAGAGGGGATTGATCGTTCCAAGGTTGCTGGAATTGGCTTCGGGGGACAGATGCATGGACTGGTAACGCTGGATGAGAATGACAAGGTCATTCGCCCGGCAATCCTCTGGAATGATGGACGTTCCCAGAAAGAAACAGAATATCTCAACAACGAGATCGGTAAAGAGAAACTGTCTGCATATACAGCAAACATTGCTTTTGCAGGTTTTACAGCTCCGAAGATCCTGTGGATGAAGAAAAATGAGCCGGAGAAATTTGCAAAAATCGCCAAGATCATGCTTCCGAAAGACTATCTTGCTTACAGACTTTCCGGATCTTTCTGCACAGATGTTTCTGATGCATCCGGTATGCTCCTTCTTGATGTAAAGAACCGCTGCTGGTCCAGGGAAATGATGGAGATTTGCGACGTAAGAGAAGAACAGCTTCCGAAACTGTATGAGAGCTGGGAAGTGGTCGGAACGCTGAAGCCGGAAGTGGCAGCGGAACTCGGATTTTCTGCCGATGTCAAAGTTGTGGCAGGTGCCGGAGATAATGCAGCAGCTGCGGTCGGAACAGGAACCGTTGGTGACGGACAGTGCAATATTTCTCTTGGAACGTCAGGAACCATTTTTATCTCCAGCAAGAACTTCGGCGTTGATGAGAATAACGCACTGCATTCTTTCTGCCATGCAGATGGAGCTATCATCTGATGGGCTGTATGTTAAGTGCGGCATCCTGCAACAAATGGTGGGCAGAAGAAATCCTTCAGACCAAGGATTTTGCAGCAGAACAGGCTCCGATCGAGAAGCTTGGTGAAAATAACGTATTCTTCCTTCCGTACCTGATGGGAGAGCGGTCACCGCACAACAATCCGGACGCAAGAGGTGTGTTCTTTGGAATGTCCATGGACACCACAAGAGCTGACATGACACAGGCTGTTCTGGAAGGTGTGGCTTTCGGACTTCGTGATTCTCTGGAAGTAGCAAGAAAACTCGGCATTAAGATCGAACGAACCAAGATCTGTGGTGGCGGTGCGAAGAGTCCGCTTTGGAAAAAGATCATCGCAAATGTGATGAACCTTAAAGTAGATGTCCTTGAAGTTGAGGAAGGCCCGTCCATGGGCGGAGCCATGCTGGCAGCCGTAGGATGCGGAGCATATCTGGATGTTGAGACCATCGGAAAGAAGATGGCTCACGTAGTAGACACCGTTGAGCCGGAAGAAGAACTAGTGGCGAAATATGAAGAATGTTACCAGAGATTTAGAAAGTTATATCCTACATTAACCCCCTTATTTTAATAAAAAAAGATACCTGGAAATTATGATGTATGATTTCCGGGTATCTTTTTTGAGTTGTTTATTATCTCCGTATAACGATTAAAACAGGAATAGATTTCCTGGAGTCTTGGCATGGCATAGCCACAGGAAATATAAGAACCTTCGGACAGGAAGGAGAGTCCGTTCTGCTCAAGCTGTCCGGAAGAATTTCAATGATGTCTGCGACAGTGCGGTGGTCATCGGCAAGCTTTTCGATGGCATATTTGAGAAGCAGTCCAAGTGCTGCTGTCTGCTCCGGATCAATCAGCTGCTCCACGTAGCGGAGATCTACATCCTGTTTTCCGATCAGGAAACCATCTTTTCCATGTACTTTTATTTTGAGCTGTTCCGGTCGGCTGGCGTTTCTTCCGTGTGAGCGGATGGAAGGAGCCTGCTTTTTCATGATGCGATGACTTGTCGGAAAGGCAAAGGCTGATGCTTTGACAGGATTCAGAGGATACTTTCCACATAATGCCCTGACTTTTTCGGAGATATCCACAGGATGATAGGAATCCATCTGGATAATCGTGTCTGCGATGTGGAAAAATGCCCCGGAACTTCCGGCTACGAGGATCGTTGAGATCCCAGCTTTCTTATAGAGATCTTCGGCACGTTCGAGGAATGGGGTGATCGGCTCTTTTTCTCTGGCAATGACTTCCTGCATGAAAGCGTCGCGTACCATGAAATTGGTGGCAGAAGTATCTTCATCCAGCAGGAAGACTTTGCTTCCGGCTTCCATTCCTTCTATGATACCGGCAGCCTGGGAGGTACTTCCACTGGCGTCTTCCGTGGAAAAACAACGGGTGTCTTTCTTGTTCGGAAGATCATTGATGAAGAGGGAGATATCTACATCTTTGATGAAGCGTCCGTCCTCGGAGCGGAGTTTCAGGGCGGTTTCGTCGGTGATGACGTATTCGCGGCCGCACCGGAAATATGGTTGTAGACGCCAAGCTCCAGGGCATTCAGAAGCGTGGATTTGCCATGATAGCCGCCGCCCACGATCAGAGTGATCCCCTGTGGGATCCCCATGCCGGAGATGCTTCCTCTGTGTGGAAGTTCCATGGTAACGCGCAGAGACTCCGGTGAGGTAAATGGGATCGAACCTTTCATCGGGCGTGAGGAAATGCCGCTTTCTCTCGGAAGGATGGAGCCGTCTGCGACAAAGGCGACGAGATTCTGCTCTGCAAGCTGGCTTCGGATATAGGTCTGGTCTTCGGCGAGAAGAATAGTCTGTTCCAGTTCTTTGTGATTGATATTTCTGTAAAGGAAAGCTTTCTGCACGCAGACCGGGAGAAAGTCGAAGAGGATTTTTTCCAGCGCTGTGGCGTTGATCGTTCTTCCGTTGGCCGGAAAACCGATGAAGAAACGGGCAGTGATCCCTTTTTCTGTGATCTCGCAGGCGGTCCGCTCCAGGATTTCCTGCCCACAGTGGCTCACCGAGATCAGACCGCTCTTGCCGGAGCCTTTGGCACGGAAGGTGTAGTGGCTGACCTGTTTTTCAAACTGTCTGGTAAGGTAGTCAGACAGAGTGACATGGGTAACATGATCCCTGTAATACTCACCCGGAAATCCCGCAGTTTTGTGCGAAATCCGTACACTGATATGAGAAGGCGAAGCAAAAGGATCCCCCTGTACGTGGTCGATTGAGAGGATATAATTGTCAAACTGGTAACTGCCCTTCAGAGATTTATAGGCAGGATAACTCTTTCTGTGGACAGAATGCAGAAGATTCTGTAGATCGGTGGATTGCTGCATGTAGATGACCTCCATAATCATAAAATAAATACGAATTGTAGTTTGAATATGAATAATATTATTGTAACGGCGGAGGCGAATTTTTTCAAGAAAAAATTTGAGAAAACTGTGAAATAAGTAATGGAATTCTTATTTTTTGATTAAGAATTGTGAGGATTGTAGAAATATGGAAGTATTTGATTTATAATGTGGGAGATATGCAGAATTGCGGGAGCTGCTTGCAGCGGAGCAATTCGTTAATATCGGAGTAAATTAATCAATCGAAAGGTGGTTTTATATATTATGGAAAGAAAAAACGCATGGCTTTCTTATGGAGAATCGGATGAGAAAGAGATGGAGAAACTTACAAAGGATTACCGCGCATTCCTTGATGCAGGCAAGACAGAGCGTGAATGTGTGACGGAACTTGTCAGAGAAGCAGAAGCCAACGGATATGTCAGCCTTGAAGCAAAACAGGCAGCAGGCGAGAAGATCCAGCCGGGAGATAAAGTATATGCAGTCGGAATGAAAAAGATCATGGCACTGTTCCACGTAGGCCAGGAACCGCTGGAAAAAGGTATGAACATCCTCGGCGCACACATCGACTCCCCACGTCTCGACGTAAAACAGAATCCTCTGTATGAAGACACAGACCTTGCATACCTCGATACCCACTACTATGGAGGTGTCAAGAAATATCAGTGGGTAGCTCTTCCACTCGCGATCCACGGCGTGATCGCAAAAAAAAGACGGCAGCGTAGTCAACGTTACCATCGGTGAAGATGAAAATGATCCGGTCGTATACATCACAGACCTTCTGATCCACCTTGCAGGCAAACAGCTTCAGAAAAAAGCAGCCGAGGTCATCGAAGGTGAAAATCTCGACATCCTGATCGGAAGCAGACCGCTCAGCGAAAGCACCGATGAGAAGAAAAAAGAAGCAGTCAAATCCAATGTTCTCCGTATCCTCAAAGAGAAATATGATGTAGAAGAGGAGGATTTCCTTTCAGCAGAGCTTGAGATCGTTCCGGCAGGCAAGGCACGTGACTGCGGTCTGGACAGAAGTATGGTAGCCGCATATGGACAGGATGACCGCGTATGCGCCTATACTTCCTTTGTCGCAATGATGGAAATGGACGCACCGAAACGCACAAGCTGCTGTCTCCTGACAGACAAAGAAGAGATCGGAAGCGTCGGCGCAACCGGAATGCAGTCCAGATTTTTTGAAAATACCGTTGCAGAACTTCTGGATGGAATGGGATGCTATTCTGATCTGGCACTCAGAAGAACTCTCCGCAACTCCAGCATGCTTTCCTCTGATGTAAGCGCGGGCTATGATCCGGCTTATGGAGAATGCTTCGAGAAAAAGAATGCTGCATATCTCGGAAGAGGCATCGTGCTCAATAAATTCACAGGAGCAAGAGGCAAATCCGGCTCCAACGATGCAAATGCTGAATATGTTGCAGAGGTCCGCAGGATCTTTGACGACCATCAGGTTGCATTCCAGACCGCAGAACTTGGTAAGGTCGATGTAGGCGGCGGCGGAACCATCGCATATATCGCAGCCCTTTATGGAATGAACGTGATCGACAGCGGTGTGGCAGTCTTAAGCATGCATGCTCCGTGGGAAGTCACAAGCAAAGCCGATATTTACGAAGCAAAGAAAGCCTACAAAGCATTTTTGCTTGATGCATGAAGATATCTGAAACAGCAATAAGCAGGCTCCATGAAGGGGCACCAGAGGAGGATTTATGGACAACGATACACTGATCAAAGTAGAAGACTTATGCAAGATTACAATCCTGGAGAAAACGAAGTGCGTGCTCTGGATCATGTGAGCCTGGAGATCAAAAAAGGGGAACTGGTAGCGATCATCGGACAGTCCGGTTCCGGCAAATCCACGTTTATGAACATGCTTGGATGCCTTGATGTTCCGACTTCCGGCAGATATTATCTTAACGGAACAGATGTGTCCGAAATGACGGACAATGAACTCTCAGAAGTGCGAAACCGTGAGATCGGTTTTATCTTCCAGGGCTTTAACCTGATCGCAAATCTGAACGCGATCGAAAACGTAGAACTTCCCCTGATCTACAGAGGCGTAGACAAGAAAACAAGGCACCAGCTTGCCGTAGATTCGCTCAAACTGGTCGGTCTGGAGAAACGTATGGATCATAAGCCAAGCGAAATGTCCGGTGGTCAGCAGCAGAGAGTTGCCATCGCGAGAGCCATTGCCGCACAGCCGCCGGTGATCCTGGCAGATGAGCCGACCGGAAACCTGGACTCTGCATCCAGCAGAGAGATTCTCGCAATCCTCAAAAAGATGCACAAGTCAGGACGAACCGTGATCCTGATCACACATGACAATGGAATTGCGGCCCAGGCACGCCGTGTGGTACGTATCATGGACGGAAAAATCGAATCCGACACAATAAATGAGGATTTTGACCAGGAGGCAGAGGCATGAAGAAGAAAAAAATCCAAAAAGAAACTGCTGATCGGCGCAGGCGTGATCGCAGTTGTGGCAGTGGGCGGTGTATCTGTCCTGGGAGGCAGGTCATCCGGCGAGGAGGCAGTTCCACAGGTTGAGGTGGTAAAGGCCGGGATCGGTGATGTCCAGCAGACCGTGGAGGCAAGCGGAACCGTAGTCAGCGAAGAATCCAAGACTTATTTTCACCGGTGAATGCCAAAGTAGACAAGGTCGATTTCAAAGAAGGCGACACCGTCAAAGCCGGAACAGAGCTGGTGGCTTTTGACAAAAAGGATCTCGAAAGAGAACAGAAAAAAGCTGATCTGAACGTAGAGTCCGGGAAATTGGACATGACCAATACGATCAACAAATCGGACAAGGCAGTCCAGAAACAGAAAGATGCCGCAGGTAATGCGGCAAGCCTGAAACAGCAGGTGGCAGCGCAGGAAGATTATGTGGCGAGCCTTAAGGCACAGATTTCTCAGGTAACAGCCAATGCACAGGCACAGGCAGCAGCAGAATCTGCAAGAAAAGCAGCCGAGGCGCAGGCCGCCCAGGAAGCTGCACAGCAGAAAATCCAGCAGGAATATGCAGCCGACCTCAGTACATATCAGAACAAAACACTCCCGGCATATCAGAATAAGCTGAATGAACTTAACAATACGATGAATCAGACTCTTCAGGAATACAATCAGTCCGAGAGTGAGTATCAGATGGCTTTTCAGACCTGGTCGGCGGATCAGACGGACGAAAATGCAGATGCACTTTCCATTGCAGAACAGTTACGGAGTGAGTCACAGATTGCATATCAGGACGCAAAGCGTGACTACGAAGATTATAAGGCACAGAAGCCGGAAGCACCGGTGTTATCTGATTACACAGGAGAAAGTTCTGCAATCGTGTCAGATGGAACCAAGACAGAAACATCCTCTGATTTTTCGGATACTACAGAAACAGCGGCAGTAACAGCAGATACCTCTGCTCTGGAATCTGAGCTGGAAAAAAGCCAGCAGCGATCTTGCAGAGCTCCAGTACCAAACTGTCCAGTGAAGAAGCAACTGCAGAAGCAGACCCGAGCTGTGACCGAAGAAGAAAAAGAAAAAATGGAGATCACCAACAACCTCGCAGAACTGGATCAGATGTCAGCCAAGGAACTTGTAGAAGCAGCCAAAAAAGGAATCCACGCAGATTTTAACGGCGTAGTGACAAAGGTTGCTGTTGTGGAAGGCTCTACAACAGCACTCGGTACAGAACTTTTTACCCTTCAGAATACAGATAAAGTAGATGTAACAGTAAATATATCCAAGTATGACTACGACAAGGTTCAGGAAGGACAGAGCGCACAGATCACACTTGCAGGAAAAACATACGAAGGCGAAGTTATCAAGGTCAGCCACATTGCGACGCAGAATGAAAAAGGTGCATCCCTGATCTCAGCAGACATCCGTATCAAAAATCCGGACGAAGATATTTTTCTCGGCGTAGATGCCAAAGTAACGATCCAGGCACAGAAAGCAGAGAACGTTGTCGTTCTGCCGTCCGAAGTTGTCAACATTGGCAAAGAGGGTTCTTTTTGTTATGTCCTTGAAGATGGCGTGATCACCAGAAAAGATATCACAACAGGTATAAGTTCTGACGATTATATCGAGGTAACAGATGGCATTGAGGCAGATGAACAGGTGATCCGTGATATCGGTTCCCTGCAGGAAGGAATGCCTGCACAGGCCGTGGATGCCAGTGCGGAAGGCGTTGATGGAGCAGATGCTGTTCCTGCCGATGCAGAAGATGTGGTTACAGAAACAGAAGAAGGTGCTTGATGGGTGGAGTGTATGAATATATAAAAATGGCAGTCCAGAACATCCGTGCAAATAAAGGACGTTCTTTTCTGACTATGCTTGGGATCATCATAGGTATTGCCTCGGTTATTGCGATCGTTTCTATCGGTGAGGGAACCAAGAATCAGATGAACAGTGAGATCGACGGGATCGGTGCCGGTAAGATCGCGATCAGCGTCAGCAGTGATGCCATGACAGAGGACGAATGGATCACACCGGAAGATGTGCAGGAAGTCCGTAAACTGGATGATGTAGAGGGAGTCAGTGTTTCAAACAGTTATGACGGTGAGACTGTGACCGGCAAGGGTACTTTTTTCTATTATGTTAACCGGCGAAGGCCCGGATGCCAAAATGATCAATAACTCTGAAATGAAATACGGAAATTATTTCGGAGAGCAGGAGACCGAGGAGGGCAAAAACGTCTGTGTCATTTCCGATTCCGATGCCAAAAGACTGTTTGGCACAGATGATGTCGTGGGTATGAGCCTTGATATCACCTGTTATGATTCTTCCAAATCATTTCGTATCATAGGTGTCACGACTCAGAAAGAAAATGGAACTTTTGTAAGTTATACTTATGATGGAATGCCGGTTACGGTGAATATCCCGTATTCATCCATGGATGATCTGGTCGTAGGGTCTGATGAATTTTATTCGATCACTGTCCAGGCAGACAAAACACAGGATTCCCAGGGGATTGCAGATCAGATCGTTCACCTGCTGGAAAAACGCCATCAGTGTGCCGGAGAAGATTATTTCCAGGTTGAGAGTTTCCAGGATATCATGAAATCTATGAACGAGATGCTTGGCATGGTCACGACTTTTTATTTCTTTTGTGGCCGGAATTTCTCTTCTTGTCGGTGGAATCGGTGTCATGAATATCATGCTTGTGTCTGTCACAGAGCGAACGAGGGAGATCGGTATCCGTAAATCTCTTGGAGCCAAGACTGCTTCTATCATGCTGCAGTTCCTTGCAGAAGCAGCGATCCTGACAGTCATCGGTGGTCTGATCGGAATCCTGCTCGGTGTGCTGGCGGCATATGGAATCTGTACGGTCATGAGTAACAGTATGGGAATGGCAATCTCACCGGGGATCAGCCCGACAGTCGTGCTGGCAGCGACTTTGTTCTCCTGCGCGGTAGGTGTTTTCTTTGGAATCTACCCTGCAAGAAAAGCCGCAAAACTGAGCCCGATCGAGGCGCTGAGACGAAATTAAATATAATGAAGATCCTTCATCTTTCCCGAGGTGAAGGATTTTTTGTGCAAAAAATGTGACCGATTTCATAAAATCTCCTTATTTTTATCACATAAAGGTCACAAATCCAGCCTATATTGTTAGCTGTAAGCAACAGAAAGCAAAACAAAAAATCAAAATTAAAATAGAAGAGAGGAATTGATTATTATGAAACGTAAATATGCAGCAATGGTATTAGGACTGACAATGGCACTGACTTCTGTAAATATGGCATATGCAGCAAGTGATACTGCTGAGACAACAGAGGCTGCAGCAGAGGACGAGAGCGCAGATTCCACAGATACAACTACAGATGAGGCAGAAGCTACAGAAGTTTACGGTGAAGTTACAGAAGTCGGAGAGGACAGCATTACGATCAATGTAGGAACTCCAAAAGAAGGACAGCAGCCGGATGGACAGGACCCGAAGGGTGAAAAACCAGAGGATGGCAAAGATGAGAAGGCAGATGATTCCAAGGACGAGAAAGCTGACGACAGCAAAGATGAAAAAGCAGATGATTCCAAAGATACAGAGGAAAGCACAGATGAGTCCGCAGACACAGAAGCAGCAGACGAATCTACAGAAGACAGCACAGACGAGGCAGCAGCTGATGAGAAAGATGCAAAAGTTCCAGATGACAAGGGCGAAGCTCCATCCATGCTGGATCTGACAGGAGAATCTCAGACGATCACAGTAACAGATACTACAACTTACGAGAAGGAAGCTCAGCCAGAAAAACCGGACGAAGCACCGGCAGATGATCAGAAAGCAGATGATTCCAAGGATGCTGACAGCGAGGACGCCAAAGCAGACGACACAGACTCTACAGATGAGTCCGCAGACACAGAGTCCACAGATGAAACAGCAGACAGCGACAGCACAGATGCAGGTGCTGCAGATGAAACAACAGACGAATCCGCAGATGCATCTGACAAAGATGCAAAACCAGACGATACAAAAGCTCCGGAGATGAAGACAGAAGCAATCGCATTCTCAGACATCAAAGTTGGTGATACCATCAAAGTTACTCTTGATGCAGATGGAAATGCAACAGCAGTTGTTGTAATGAATGCAGGTGCACCAGAAGCAAAAGAAGATGCAGCACCGGCAGATGACAAGAAAGATGACGCATCCAAAGACGACAGCGAAGCTGCAGAGACAACAGATGACAGCGCTGACGCTGAATAATAAAACAGTCGACATTATCTGAATTTGACGTAGAAATCCGCATAATTAACAGGCAGGTACTGTTCACAGGTAATATCCCGCGAGGTGTTTTGCCATAGATATGGCAATCCCGAGACATACGGGGCAAAATGCTATCACCGAAGGTGATGTGGAATGCATTTTGACCAATACTGTGAACAGTATTTGACAGACAAAATGACCGGGAGAGTTTTTGATCCCGGTCATTTGTCTGTCTTGATATCAGTAAATATCACCCGCACATATGGCAGGATTCGCAAGCAGACGGCGCGGTTGCACAGCCGCCAAGTGCAGTTTCTCTCAATTCAGCAGGAAGCTTTTTGCCTACGGTGAACATGATCGTGATCATTTCATCGAGAGGGATAAGCTGTGTGATGCCTGCGAGGGACATTTCCGCAGCGACCAGTGCAATCGCAACACCGGAAGCATTTCGGTTCTGGCACGGATATTCCACCAGACCGCCAACCGGGTCACATACAAGCCCGAGCATGTTCATAAGCACGGTAGAAGCGGCGTAGGTACACTGCAGTGGCGTACCGCCCATCAGTCTGTAGCGGCAGAAGCGGCCATGGCAGCTGCAACACCTGTCTCTGCCTGACAGCCACCGACAGCACCGGCAACGGTTGCATTTCGCATGGCAAGATATCCGATCGCACCAGCATTAAAAAGTGCTTTCTGGATATCCTCGTCAGAGAAATCATAAACTTCCTGAAGTGCAAGAAGAAGTCCCGGAACGATACCGGCAGAGCCGGCAGTAGGAGAGGCTACGATCAGTCCCATGGAAGCGTTTGTCTCCAGAGTCGCCATTGCGTAGGTGATTGCTTTTTCCAGGACATTTCCACAGATCCCTTTACCGGAAGCAAGATGCCTGGAAAGCTTCTGTGCTTCACCGCCGATCAGTCCGCCCATAGATTTGACAGGGGTTTTGACCGGGGAAAAAGCGGCATCTTTCATGATCTCAAGGACACGTGCCATCCGTGAATTTACACTCTCGTCGGTCGTCTCACCGACAATAATCTCCCTCTGGCGCATGATCTCAGAGATCGGAAGCTGATGATCCTGGCAGAGCGTCAGAAGTTCTTTTGCATTTTTAAAATCCATGATAAAAAATCTCCTTCCTTACATCTGCACGATCATGACTTCGTGGATATTTTCGTGCTGGCGGATCGTGACTCCGATATCCTCCGGAAGACGTCCGTCAGATTCCACGATCGTATAGGCGATCTCGCCTTTGGATTCGCGGAAAAGACGCATAAAAGCGATGTTTACGTTTCGGTCGCTGAGGCATTTGGTGATGTATGCCACAACGCCCGGTTTGTCCTGATGAGTTACGATCACGGCACTGTATTCGCCCGTGAAATCAACCTGTACGGAATTGATCCTTACGATGCGGACTTTGCCGCCTCCGAGAGATTCTCCGCGGACGGTCATTTCCTGACCGCTTTCGTTGACCATATGGATGTCAACAGTGTTTGGATGGATATCTGTTTCCAGCTCATTTGGCGTAAAGGTGAATTCGAGTCCCTTTTTTTCTGCAATCTCAAAGGAGTTGCGGATACGCATATCGTCTGTGGAAAATCCCATAATACCACCGAGCAGTGCGCGGTCAGTACCATGTCCTTTGTAAGTTCTGGAAAAAGATCCATACAGTGTAAATTCAACTTTTTTCAGTGGACCATTGATCATTTTCTGTGCGAGAAAACCAATGCGGGCAGCTCCGGCTGTGTGGGAGCTGGAAGGACCGATCATGTTTGGTCCCATTACATCAAATACGCTGATAAAAGACATTTTAATTCTCCTGTGGCTGTGGTGTTTTTAAGATAAATTTCTTATAAATAGTGTCTACGATGATACCGATAGCGTTGTCACCGGAAATGTTGCAGGCTGTTCCGAAGGATCCTGTGTGATGTAAAGTGCAACCATGATGGCGCAGATCGCGCTTCCGGATCTCCGGCTTCTGCGCCGAATACCATGTACAGGAACGGAAGAGCAGTCATGATGGAACCGCCAGGAGCTCCCGGGGAAGCAACCATTGCGATGCCGAGTGTCATGATGAACGGAATGACAGTTGCGAGACTGATCGGAAGCTGGTTCATCAGACAGACAGCAGTTGCACATGCGGTGATCGTGATCATGGAACCTGCCATATGGATGTTTGCACAAAGTGGTACAACGAAGTTACGGATCTGGGAGCACACGCCGTCAGCTTCTGCACACTGCAGATTGACCGGGATCGTTGCAGCAGAGGACTGTGTTCCAAGAGCTGTAGTATACCCAGGAACCTGGTTTTTTATAAGGGTCAGAGGGTTTTTCTTGCTGACAGAACCTGCGATCGTGAACTGGATAAAAATGCAGATCAGATGCATTGCGATAACAACAAGGAAAACTTTCCAGAGGATTCCAAGGATCGAGAAAGTTTTGCTGATTTTGCATAAAAATGCGATTGACGTCTTCGTGAGTGTATTGTATCATCAACATATAAATGAAGCAAATTCATAGTATTTATGACATGGTTGAAAATTTTTCATAATAAGAGGGAGGGCGTCATGGAGATCCGTCAGGTGCAGTCTTTTGTTCATGTTGCGAGATTTGGAAGTTTTTCCAGGGCAGCGGAGACTATGGGATATTCACAGTCTGCCATTACGGTCCAGATCCGGCTTCTGGAGGAAGAACTCGGTACGAAGCTGTTTGACCGTATGGGTAAGAAAGTCAGCCTTACGCCGCAGGGGAAGCGTTTCCTGGAGCATGCCAACCGTATCCTTTATGAAATGAACAGGACGATAATGACGATGAATGAGGACAGGGAGCTTGAGAATCCGCTTCATATTGGTACGATCGAATCTCTGTGCACAGCGAAGTTTCCACGTATCCTGAGCCAGTTTCATACGCTTTATCCGAAGGTGAACATACAGATCACGCTGGATTCACCGGAGAAGCTGATCCGTATGATGGAGCACAATGAACTGGATCTTATCTATATCCTGGACACGCCGCGCTGGAATAAGGAATGGATCAAGGTCATGGAGCAGCAGAGCCGATCGTTTTTGTTGCATCTGTAAATTCTGAATTTGCATTGAGGAAGGAAATGGTGCTTCAGGATATCCTGAGAGAACCTTTTTTTCTGACGGAAAAAAATGCGAACTAACAGGCAGGCGCTGGATCAGCATCTTGCGCTTGAGAACCGCACGCTGGATCCTGTCCTTGAGATCAGCGATACGGAATTTATCATTAAGATGGTGGAGCGAAATGACGGACTTTCGTTCCTTCCATATTTTGCAGTGGAGAAATATATTCGCAGCGGCCGGATTGCCATGCTTGACGTGACCGACATTGATATCTCCATGTACCGCCAGATCTTCTATCATAAGAACAAGTACAAAACCCGCGAAATGAGCGAATTCATCCGCCTCATAACCGAGTCCGAAAATGCCTGAAATGCACCTTCAAAAT
>ENA-OQIM01000164-OQIM01000164.1-human-gut-metagenome-genome-assembly--contig:-NODE-164-length-22854-cov-8.749065_pt1 | contig 22854 bp, 27 predicted proteins | sample MGYA00242579_ERZ504744 | MGnify/ENA primary metagenome ERZ504744 (study PRJEB26092, sample SAMD00036441) | human gut metagenome | host: Homo sapiens | study: EMG produced TPA metagenomics assembly of...
TGATTTTGTCACCGGCTACAATTACGCAGCTATCGGCACTTCATCGAGTGCGTATGCTTTTTTTGCCTGTTTTATTGCCTGTTTCATATATTTTCATCTTGTGTCATATTTGTCTGCTCCATGTGTTATAATCTATTTATCATGATACACCAAATGTGAAAGAAGGAAAATATGTTTTTCAATATGAAACCCCACGCCTGCTTCTTAAGGTATTGCGCGCTGATTGCGCTCCGCAGGTTTTGGATTTTTACAATAGGGATAAAGAGCTTTTCGAAATGTATGAAATAGACCGTGTGCCGGACTTTTATACTGTGAAGCACCTGCAGAAGGTGCTCAGATATGAATACAATATGGCTGTCAAATCACAGCTTTTCAGATTTTATGTTTTTGAGAAAGAAAATCCGTACCGGATTATCGGCACTGTGTGTATACATAATATCGCTCCGGCTTTCTACGGAAGCTGTGAAATTGGCTATAAATTTTCCAGTGAGTTTCACCACATGGGGTATGCCACTGAGGCAGTCGGCTTCTGCACCAAGCTTGCCTTTAATGAGCTTCGCATGCACAAAGTGACGGCGGTTGTCCACCCGGGGAATGTGCCTTCGATGAAGCTTCTTAATGGGCTTGGCTTCGTGCAGGAGGGGCTATTGCATGATTATCTTATACTACATGGGAAGTGGTGTAATCACTATATTTACGGGCTTGTTAATAAATAAGCCCATTTATAATTTAACATAACAATTGGCGCAGGAAACAATTTCTGCGCCAATTTATCATACTTTTTAAAAATCTATACTATTTTTTATATTTTTCAAAATTATATTTTTATTCTTCTCATGCAAATATGTTGGATTAAGCTTTCCTTTTTGATATTTCAGGTATGTTCCTGCTGTTTTATCCACAAGCAGCTTTGTAAAAAATCGCTCCCAACTGAAATATTCCTGACTTTCTATATAATTCTCAGGTTTGTCCATAATATCCTTAATTTCTTTGTCTTCAAGCAACTCAGAACTGAGTATAATCCACTCAAATGATTCCGGCAGATATAACTTTATATTGCCTTTTTCCACAGACATTTTATATAATGCATCCATTTCCGGGCCAATTGCTGCACCGTCAGCTATTACACAAATACTCTCTGTTTCAGCTTTTAGTTGTTCTAGCATAGCAAATATTTTTGTTTTTCCACCAGCGCTTTCACACACTATATTTTTTTCTTTCGATATTGCCTTGAAATACTCATATCCAGAATTTGTATCTTCAACAATTATTTTGTCAGGTTTACATGAAAGCTCCTGATTTAAAGGATAAATATGATACATCTCCTGATATATTTGCTTTGTGTTCTGATACTTTCCTGAAGAATACAGTCCATATATTTCTTCAACACTATATGGCAGATTGTACAGGTTTTCTCTTGTTATTATCACAAAATAATTATCTGACGCCTTTACAAGTTCAGCAAACTCTTGCTGTCTTATAAACTGATTTTCTTCATCAATAAAAATGATATTTCCTGATAAATTTTTGAGCAGCATCTGCCACATATTTCCCTCAAGAACTGTGCACGGGGCATCACATTCGATTTCAATTCCACTTGCATTACCCAGATTTGCAAATTGTCTGATCATATTTATGAGTGTTGTTTTCCCTGTAGCACTGTCCCCTTTTATTATCGTGATATTTCTTTTTATTTCAAATTCATAATGAAGTCTATTGTTTTTCACAACAATTTTATGCTTACCCTTCATACCTTCTCCTATACATATTTACCTGCAACACTGATGAATTCAGCCATACTGTGAACTATTTCTCCCGTATTCAGTATCTTTGCCTCAAAATCTTTACCAAAATCCATTATATGATGCAGATTAATTGTCAGATTCTTTTTGCCCGCAATTCTCAATATCCACTTTGCGCAGTTATCACCACACGCTGAAGCGTTAAAAATTTTTCCGCTATCATCAAAAGCCATCAGCATAAGGGTTTTCACTCCACCGGACAATTCCTTTGTGGATATCGGTCCCAGTATCGGGCTTTGTACCAGATGTGGTCCAATGACGTCTGATTTATCTATATCTTTTATCATTTTGACAGACAGCTCATCCGTTATCCATTCATCTTCATATGTGTTATCAAAATACACCGGAGGATGGTAAATTGCATTTTCCATATCCCCTAAATATATATTTAACATTGAAATCCTCCATCCCATCTGTTAGGATTCTAAAGTATACGCTATGATACGATTTATTGTCAAGTTTCTAAACATTTACACTGCTCTCACCACAGCAGTGATCAGTTCTGTAAACTGCTTTGCCACGCGGTCTGCGGTTTCCTGCACTTCCTTGTGGTTGAGCTTTTTGTCGGATAGTCCTGCTGCCAGGTTGGTGATACATGAGATTCCGCAAACCTCAAGCCCCATATGACGCGCTGCAAGTGCCTCACAGGCTGTGCTCATTCCGACGGCATCTCCTCCGAGGATTTTACACATCCTGACCTCGGCCGGGGTCTCATACTGCGGGCCTGTGAGCTGTACGTAGACTCCTTCTCTCAGCTTTATGCCCAGCTTATCTGCCTTTTCTTTTACGATTTCCCTCATTCTGCGACTGTATACCTCGCTCATATCCGGAAAACGCTCGCCCAGCTCATCAATATTGGCTCCGATCAGTGGACTTGGTATGGCTGTCGCAATATGGTCCGAAATCAGCATAAAGTCTCCCGGATTAAAATCAGTATTGAGGCCGCCTGCCGCATTTGTGAGTATCAGCTTTTTTGCGCCCATCATTCCCATGAGGCGTGTCGGTAGCACAACGTCTGTTATCGGATACCCCTCATAATAATGTACTCTGCCCTGCATGATGACAACAGGCACACTATCCACATATCCAAATACAAACCTGCCCTTGTGTCCGGGAACTGTGGATATTGGAAAGCCCTTGATATCCTTGTAATCTATGGTTGTCTCTATCTTAATCTGCTCTGCATAGTCTCCAAGTCCCGAGCCCAAAACTATGGCTGTCTCCGGTACAAAATCTGTTTTTTCACGCACACTTGCAAGGCATGTGGTGAGTTTTTCATATATACTGTTCATTTTTTTCTCCATATATTTTCTGTTTAAGTTTAAAAAATTCCTGAGATATTACCCCTTAAAGTTCTTCAAGAATAGAATGTCCTATGGTACCCTCCGGCATTTTTACGCCGAAGTTGTCAGCAATTGTGGCTCCAATCACCGCAAAGGTGGCTTCCTCCTCAATTGCACCGCCGCCCTTCATGCTCTTTGAATACGCGATAAACGGCACATACTCGCGTGTGTGGTCCGTTCCCTTGTAGGTAGGGTCGTTTCCGTGGTCTGCGGTCAGTATGAGCAGATCATCATCCCTTAGCTTTTCCATTAAAATGCCCAGATTTTTGTCGAATTTCTCAATTTCCTCTCCGTAGCCTGTCACATTTCTGCGGTGTCCCCACAGTGCATCGAAATCGACAGATTCACAAAGCACAGCCCTTTAAAATCCTTCTCACATATATCAATGGTCTGCTCCATTCCATGAACCGAGCTCTTTGAGCGGAATGCCTCTGTAATGCCCTCTCCGCAGAAAATATCATTGATTTTGCCGACTGAAATGACATCCAGTCCACTGTCCTTTAATGCATTTAATGCAGTAAGACCTGTAGGCTTAAGCGCATAGTCATGCCTGTTTGAGGTTCGCACGAACTCACCCTTTTTCTTTCCCACATATGGTCTTGCAATGACGCGCCCTACTCTCCACTCGTCCTTGAGCGTTATTTTTCTGGCTATCTCACAGCAGCGGTAGAGATTCTGTAAATCAAAGGTCTCCTCATTACCGCAAATCTGAAGCACCGAATCCGCTGACGTGTATACAATCATCGAACCGTTCTTTATCTCTTCCTCTCCGAGCTCCTCGATTATCTCAGTGCCGCTGGCGCTCTTGTTGCCTATGACCTTTTTTCCGCACTGCTTCTCAAGCTCAGCGATGAGCTCCGGTGGAAATCCGTGCTCTGTGAAGGTCTTAAACGGCTTTTCGGTTTTTATGCCCATCATCTCCCAGTGGCCTGTCATCGTGTCCTTGCCGTTGCTTGCCTCTGCCAGCCTCGTAAATCTGCCGATTGGCTCAGCAGCCGGCTGCATCTTACCGCCGCAATGCAAATTGAGCATCCCAAGCCTTGTAAGATTTGGGATGTCTAGAGTCTGCATCCTCTCAAGTATATGCCCAAAGGTGTCTACATCTGTGTCTCCAAACCTTTCCGAGTCCGGCATTGCGCCGATTCCCAGAGAGTCCAGGACTATCACAAAAATTCTGTTATATTTCTTCATGGTGTCATACCTCCATTTTCCGGTCCGTAAATTTGTGCTGCGGTTAAATGTTAAATCTCCATAAGCCTCGCGACACTATACCAGCTGCCTGAAAATCCGCTCCTTCACGGCATCATCTGCAAATGCCACATCCAGTGCATTTTTCATCATAAGCGGCAGCTCCTCCTCGCGTATGCCATAGGTTTTTTCTATGAACTCAAGCTCTTTAGATAAAGTTGTGTTGCTTACAGTGCGGTTGTCTGTGTTTATTGTAACCTTTAATCCCGCATCCAAAAACTCCCTGATGGGATATTCGTCTGCTGAAGCCACTGCCTTTGTCTGCAGGTTGCTTATCGGACAAAGCTCGATGCCTATGCCCTTTGCCGAAAGCTGTCTTTCCATATCACCGTGACCTCTCATGGCTATTCCATGGCCTATCCTGGCCGCGTCGGCCTCCACTGCATCTATGATATTCTGTGCATTTCCACACTCTCCCGCATGAATTGTAAAAGGCAGCCCAAGCTGCTTTGCATATTTGAAAAGCTCCATGAAGCCGGACATAGTAAGGCACCTCAGCACCTGCAAGGTCTGCCGCGCACACACCCGCGCCTAAAAATTCCCTTGCGGTGTGCAGCATGCGTCTGTTTTGTTCCTCACTGTGATGCCTCATGGCGCACACAATAAGCCCATATTCTATGCCAAAATTCTTTTTACCTCTCTCAAGTCCCTTAATCGTCGCCTCTATCACGCGCTCGCAGCTCATGCTCTCATTCTCTGAAAGCAGCGGTGCAAAACGGATTTCCGCGTATATGACGTTTTCCCGGTGCATGCCCTTAAGCACATCATAGGCGGCTCCCTCAAGCCCCTTTTCATCCTGGATGCACTGCCCCGGCAAGTCAAATTTCTCCAGATACTGTGCCAGACTTGTGCAGTCATCCGACACGCTAAGCTCTGCCTCCCGCACCGTCCTGCCAAGCCTTTTCTCGACAAATTCACGGCTTAATGAGCCATCCAGATGGCAGTGAAGCTCAATTTTCGGCAGCTTTATTATATTGTCTCTTATATTCTCTTTTCTCTCCATATTTCCCCCATTTCCGGTTTCCCACTTCCTGTTGAGGCGGCTAATGTTCACACCACCATATAATCAACAACTATTACAGCCCATTATGCAGCCCATTAAAGGTACAGCTACAGGTCGCTCTACTCAAGGTTCGCAGGTCCGAACCCCTGCGGAAGCATATCCTCAAGTGTGTAAATCCTATAGTTTTCCCTGTCAATTGCCAGTATTATTTCAAAGGTCTTCGGATTGCAAAACTCCATCATAACCTGGCGGCATACTCCGCATGGCGCTGTATAACCTGTCGCTTTTTGGTTCTTTCCGCCCACGATACAGATTGCCTCAAAATCCCGCACGCCTTCACTCACTGCCTTGAAAAATGCTGTCCTTTCCGCACAATTTGTCGGTGTGTAGGCTGCATTTTCTATATTGCAGCCGGTGTAGACTGCCTGATTTTTTTGCTAAAAGAGCCGCACCGACATTGAAGCCTGAGTACGGCGCATATGAAAAGTCAAGCTGTGCAAGGGCTGTATCAATCAGTTTTTCAATTGTTTTTTTATCCATATATAATTCCCCGGTTATTTATTGTATACGAAAATTCAGTCCATAGCCTTAATGAGCTTCACCACACGGCTTGTCCCAAGCCTGTCAGCGCCAAGCTCAAGAAATCTTTCTGCATCATCTAATGAAGAAATGCCTCCGGCAGCCTTCATCTTCACACCCTCTCCGATATGCTCGGAAAACAGCTTTATATCGTCAAAGGTCGCACCTGCCGTGCCAAAGCCTGTAGATGTCTTGATGTAATCAGCCCTGCGCTCGTCACGATATCGCACATCCTGATTTTCTCATCATCTGTGAGAAAGCAGGTCTCGATGATGACTTTAAGCACCTTATCCTTGCATATGGACTTGAGCTTCTTTATTTCATCCTCTATCAGCTCATACCTTTTATCCTTGAGCCAGCCGATATTGATGACCATATCTATCTCCTTCGCTCCGTTTGCAAGGGCATCCTCTGTCTCAAAGGCTTTCACCGCAGTGGTCGAATATCCGTTAGGGAAGCCTATCACTGTACAGACCTTTACCCTTTCACCCAGGTACTTTGACGCCTGACTTACATAGCTTGGCGGTATGCAGACCGATGCTGTGTGATATTTTATCGCATCATCGCATATCTGCCTGATTTCGTCCCATGTAGCCTGTGGGGATAAAAGTGTATGGTCAACGTGTTTTAAAATTTCATTTATATCCAATGTCTGTTCTCCGTTTCTGTGTTTTATGTCTGACTTATTCTCCGGCGCAATCCTCACGAATGAGGTTTCGAACTGCTGAAACAGCCACCTGAACCGCCATGTCCGTATCGCGTACCACAGGATTCTCAAGCCCGAGCTTTTCCCTTTCCTGATTTGCGACCACAAGGAAGCATGAGCCTGCCCTGACTCCAAGCTTTGCCGCAACGACAAAAAGCGCGGCTGACTCCATCTCTGACGCAAGACAGCCAAGCATCCTCCATGCATTCCATTTATTGATAAGCTCGTAGCCTGCCGGCATTTTTTCAGGCTCGTGCTGTCCGTAAAATGCATCCTTGCACTGCACCACGCCTGTGTGATGCGTAAAGTTTTTCTGCTTTGCTGCCGCAACAAGCGCGTTTGTGACATCTAAATCTGCCACAGCCGGAAACTCTATCGGCGCATACTCCTTTGATGTGCCCTCCATGCGGATGGCGCCTGTCGCAATCACGATGTCACCGCTTTTCACATCTGTCTGCATGCCTCCGCAGGTTCCGATCCTCACGAAGGTATCTGCACCGCATCTGTACAACTCCTCCATCGCTATGGATGCGGATGGTCCGCCGATGCCTGTCGATGTCACACTGACCTTCACTCCATCCAATGTGCCGGTATATGTGATAAACTCCCTGTTGTCAGCTATCAAGACCGGATTGTCAAGGTACTGCGCTATTTTAACACACCTCTTCGGGTCTCCCGGCATTATAACATACCTGCCGACCTCTCCTTTTGCGACCTGGATATGATACTGTCTGTCAGGATCCTTTGAATAATTTTTCATGTAATGCCACCTCCCACAGTTTTCTTTTGTTAGCTTTAATTATACACAATTTCTGTGGTTTTGTGCAGAGGAAAGGACATTTTCTTACAATCTATAAAAACTACAGCTGGCAGAACCAGTATCCGAACACTCCGCTATCGACATCCGCTGCATTTGCCGGTGCGGCCGGCTCAAATTCCGTGAAGCCGAATATCCCTGCCAGCATGCGCTCCTGCGGCTCGCTCACGCCCGGCACTCCGAGATATTGCCTGCCATCTGTATCCGTTTTGATGACGAGATGCTTATAGTTTGCGTAACCGTGTGTAAGAAAGCTGTTGTTGACTATGTACCAGTTTTTGGCCGGAAGCGTGCGAAGCTCTGATATGTCTATGCGCCTGATTTTGTCCTGACTGTCATCAACATTTTGACTATGAACCTCTTTCTGACAGCCCGGTTCAGGCTTAGGAGTCGATACAGGGGTTTCCTTATTTGATAAATCTGCTTGTACCTTGATTGGTTTTCCTATAACTGCTTCCGTGTTATCCGTCCAGCAGCTTGCCAGAAATTTTTCATCTGCATTTTCCAGTTCTATTTTTACACCGAGCACCTGCAAAAATGTCTTTCCACTGTCCTTTACGTTTTCGGTATCTACATTATATATCTCTCGCGCTTCACCGTTTTTTACCGTAAGCTCTCCTGCCTCTATGCCCGCCTCCGCTTCATATACCAGATACACTCTTCCTTTTCCGGAGTATTTTCCGAGATTTTTTATCTGCACGAGAAATGCACTTTTTTCTCCGTTTATTTCTACTTTTATAAAGCCTGCATTATTTCCTTTTATTCTGCCATCATATAAATACAGGTATGTAACGAATCTCTTCATGCTTATTTACCCGCCTGCGCGTTTTGTACTATTCTATGAGTGAAGCAGTAAGATTATGCGTGTTATTAATTTATACTTGATTTATAGCTATTCGAGCCATCTTGTAAAAATAAAATAGGAATTATTCTTATTTTTCTCTTGACAATTATAGTACTATCGTGTATATTGATATCAGTAACAATTCCTGATTTCATTTAAAAGGAGATTCATATGATTAAGTATAGTCGTCAAAGAGAGTCGATAGTCAACTTTCTGGCGAGCCGGACCGATCATCCGACTGCTGAAACTATCTATCAAAATATCAAAAAAGAATTTCCAAACATCAGTCTTGGAACTGTTTACAGAAACCTTTCCTTGCTTGAGGAAATTGGTGAGATCATCAAGATTTCGACCGGAGTCGGTCCTGACCATTACGATTACAACACAGCGCCTCATTATCACTTTATATGCAGAGGCTGCGGACGCGTGATGGATATCGATTTGGACTTCGCCGATGAGCTGATGACACAGGTGCAGGAATCCACTGATTTAGCCATTGAGAGCTGCTCAGTTTCGTTTACGGGACTTTGTCCGGATTGCAAGAATGAGCTTTCCTAGAGCCTGACAATTTTTACAACAATTAAACATTTATTTACTATCTTTAAAAGGAGGAACATTATTATGGCAAAATGGGTTTGTACAGTTTGTGGATACGTTTATGAGGGAGAGAATCCACCGGCAGAGTGTCCGGTATGCCACGTTGGCGCAGATAAATTCAAGAAGGTTGAGGGAGATTTAACACTTGCTGCAGAGCATGAGTTTGGAGTATACGCTTCAACTGTTAAGAACAATCCTGAAATCTCTGATGAAGATAAGAAATACATCTTCGAGCAGTTAAAGGCTAACTTCGAGGGCGAGTGCTCTGAGGTAGGTATGTATCTTTGCATGGCTCGTGTAGCTCATCGCGAGGGATATCCTGAGATTGGTCTCTACTGGGAGAAGGCAGCATACGAAGAGGCTGAGCATGCAGCTAAGTTTGCAGAGATGCTCGGTGAGGACCTTGAGCCTAACATGAAGGCTACTACAAAGGACAACCTCGCTTGGAGAGTTGACTGTGAGTTCGGTGCTACAGCAGGAAAGACTGACCTTGCTAAATGTGCTAAGAAGAACAACCTTGATGCAATCCATGATACAGTTCATGAGATGGCTCGTGACGAGGCTAGACACGGAAGAGCTCTTAAGGGACTTCTTGACAGATATTTTGGCTAATTACAAAATAGATAAATATCATTTGAAAATGCAACGCAAAAACCAGTTCGTAAAAATATCATTTTACGAACTGGTTTTATTTTGGTCAAGTTCTGCAAACTTGAATTGACATTTATACAATATCCATTCTTATTTCATCAATAATACTTTTATCTCTTAACTTGTGAATTTCAGTTCGTGTGATAAAAAACACAATTCCTATCAAAACAAATATACCACCAAATAATGCCGCCCACGGAATATGATACAATACCGGGAAAGCCTTCCGAATGGATAAATTAATTAAAAATGAATTGCAATTCCAAGTATCACTCCCGGAACAAGTGCATTTAGAACGCAAAAAATACTTTCACTATATAACATCCTGCAAAGTGATTTATTTGTCATTCCAACACTCTTTAACACAGCAAACTCACGGCTTCTGATTCTGATATTTGTCGCCAGCGTACTAATTACACTTGTAAATCCCATGAGAATGAGCAGGATAACAAAGCCATACATCACAATTTCAGCAAGAACTATAGCTATATTGAGCATTTTAACCATAGCATCTGTGCGGGCAATTCTCACGGTATATCCCTGCTCTACATAAGAATCCTCTGCCATAATTGGAAAATATTCATCCATGACACTTCTGGCATATTCTGTATAATCATCTTCATCTGATGGCATACTAAACCAGTCAAAACTCCTCGCATCCGCATCAGGTACGACAATTCTGACCGGATATGGTGTCTCTTCCACAAAACCATATTCCTTTAAATCGGACTGTTCTAAAATACCTCCAATTGTAAGTGTGTTCTTCTCATTGGCTGCGTTTATCAGGGAAATCTGTGTCACATCATCTTTAAAAGGTTTTATCGACGTATACTCTCCATTGTCATTATATTGGTAAGTGTTCAGCAAAAGGATACTTCCATATTCTGCGCCTGCCCTGTCACACAGTTTTTTATAGAGTTCATCATCAACGGACACGATTTCTGTCCTTGTTTCCCCATTATCATCAGAAAATTTCGGAACCTGCAGCATATCCTCTGTTAATGTATTTTTATCTAATAGCGCATTGTAGGTAAAAGTATCTGCTCCAACACCATATACATCTATCCCGTACTTTTCCAGCTTTTGTGTGATTGCATTATATTGGTCTGATGTAACAGGCCGGCTGATTTTTCTCTCTTCTTTCCCTGTTTTCGCATTTACCTCGATATCGTAATTGGAAGAATAATCCACCATCATTTCTTTTGATTTTGGTGTCATCCATTCTTGGAATTCCTTTGCCTGACCGGATAATCCTCCGGTTAACAGAAAAAGTAAAATTCCAAGTGACAATGCACGCATCGTTGCCTTATAGCCGTATTTGTTTCTTTTCATGTTTTTATAGGCAATTGCAGACTCACATCCAAATATTTTTTGGATAAAGCTGTCTTTTACCTGGATCTCTTTCAAAACTGTGCCTGCTCCAATCCCTTTTACACACTGGATAGCAGTAAATTTACCAACCTTTTTAGCTGGTCTGTATGCAGAGAATAATACAATGCAAAACGAAAATACACCTGCAAACAAATATGTCCACACAGATATATGAAAGGGCAGGGAAAAGGTAAAAGGTCTCATAATAATTTCTTTTGCAGCATCATTGATATCGGAAATAAAATGTCCTGTAAATTTCACACTAATATAACCAAGTATAGTTCCTGCAATGAGTCCAAGCGGGATGCTGTCAGACTAAGCCATAAACTCTCATAGATAACACTTGCCCTTATCTGTCTGCCTGTAGCACCAACACATTTTAAAATACCAAACTCCTGAATCCGCTTATTGGCACTGGCAGAAAATATATTGGATATTACAGTAATCAACATTGCTGCAATAAGAAGACCTAAAAGCAGTGCCGGTATTGCAAGCATGAGAGAGTATGCTCCTCCATATTCTCCATAATCCAAACCAAGGAAATCCGTAAGCATCTTATTTGCGCTTGTCACAAAGCACATTACAGTTGTAATAAGTGATGTTGCAAGTGCGATTGCAAAAATTCCTGCAATCGTTCTTTTTTTATTCACTTTCATCTGGCTTAAGGCGAGTTGTGCTGTTATTTTCATTACTTCATCACCTCGTCTTTTATGATTTTTCCATCTCCGATCGTGATGATTCGGTTCGCCTGCAGCGCTATCTTTTCGTCATGTGTGACAAGAAGAATAGTCTGCTTATATTTCTGATTGGTGAACTTCAAAATATCCAGAATCTCTCTGCTTGTTTTACTGTCAAGATTTCCCGTCGGCTCATCTGCAAGAATAAATGCCGGCTCGTTTATAAGTGCCCTTCCTATGGATACTCTTTGCTGCTGACCTCCTGACATTTGTCCCGGCAGATGTTTTGCCCTTTTCTCAAGACCCAGCATATTCACAATCTCAGAAAGCCGTTCCTTATTCTCTTTTCTTCCATCTAATTTCCATGGCAGCGCAATATTTTCCTCCGCAGTAAGAGTAGGTATCAGATTATAAAACTGATAAACAATTCCCAGATTTCTTCTGCGGAAAATTGCAAGTTCATCCTCGCTCATTGCTTGTATCTCATTTCCATCAATGATAATAGAACCGCTTGTTGGATAATCAATTCCGCCAATCATATTCATAAGTGTCGATTTCCCGGAACCGGATGCTCCGATGATTGCAACAAATTCTCCTCTTTCTACCGAAAAAGACACATGATCAAGCGCAATCACTTCCGATTCGCCTTCACCATATTTCTTTGTTAATTCCTTCACTTCTAAAACAGCCATTGTAATCCTCCTTTTTCAAATACCATCCTAGCAATGCAAAATGACTGTTCTGTGACAAAAGAAATTATTATTGTGACAATTTTGTCACTTAGAAACAATTCACTTAAAAAATTTTAAAATAAAAGTCGTTCCCTCTCCCATGCCTCCAAAATCAACATCAATGTCGCCACCCTGTCCTTTCAGAATAGAGAGTGCAAGCGGCATTCCGATTCCAAATCCATTTTCATTGGTAGAATTTTCAAACCGTTTAAAAAGAGCAGCATACTCTGTTTTGTCCATTCCCATACCGCTGTCCTTAACTGAAATCCAGCTATACATGGGATTTTCTCCGCTGTCAATCTCAATCACACTTCCATCCGGTGAATATTCGATCGCATTTTTGATAATGTTCGTAAGTGCTTCTGTGGTCCAGCGTTTATCACAATGTATGATGCAATCCTGTTTCAGCTCTATGGTCAGATTGTGGATATCCAAAAGGATTGCCACCGATGGTTTTACCGCCTCTAAAAGTTCTGACGTGCGGATGTCATTTTTGATAAAATCAATTGCATGGGCATCAAGCTTTGCCATCTTAAGAAGTGCCCCTACAAGCCACTCCATTTTGTTTAGCGAAACCTGAATGTTATGAATGAACTCTTCCTGTTTTTCCGGCTCTGCCTCCTCCAGTAAATCTGCCATAATCATCATGGAAGTAATCGGTGTTTTTAACTGATGGGAAATATCTGCCATATAATCAGAGAGACTGTCTCTTTCTGCCTCAACTGCCTTTATCTGTTCATTTTTCGTGTTCACAAGAGCATAAATATCATTTTTTAATATGTTAAAAGAGCCTTCCTTATTCTCTCGAATATCCAGTTCCTCGCCGGAACTATAGCCTTTCACAAACTCCGACAACTGTTCTATCTCTTTTTTCTTAATCCACACGATATCCCATTCCTCTCACAGTCTCAATGTGTATTGCCTCTCCAAGTTTCTCCCGCAGCCGTTTCACATAAACGGTAAGTGTATTATCCTCAACAAAGTTGCCGTCTGCGTCCCATATTTTGTCAAGAATCTGCTGCCTTGTCAAAAGGATTCCTTTATTACTCGCAAAAATAAGCAGCAACCGATATTCCAATGCTGTAAGTTCTATGATTTTATCATTCACATAAACCTTTGCCTCATCTGTATGGATGGCTGCATGACCCATATATATCATGTTGTCCTTCTCTCCATTTTTGATATTAGCAGATAAAATGCGTCGAACTCTCGCCAAAAGTTCCCTGATTCTGAAAGGTTTTACAATATAATCCTGTGCTCCTTCATCAAATGCCCTCACAATTGTATTTTCATCATCCACAACTGTCAGGAAAATCACAGATGTAGCATTATTTTTGAATATCTCACTTACATCAAATCCAGTTCCATCCGGAAGCTGCATATCTATAATTGCCAGGTCAAAATTATAATGTTCAATTAAACTTCTGGCATCTTTTATACCTGTGGCATGATTTGTTTCATACCCTTCTGTCTCAAGTGCATACAGAATCCCCGAAGCAATCATTGTGTCATCTTCTACCAAAAGTATTCTACTCATGAATTATAGTCCTTTCGTTATCGTTATAAGATATTAGCCTTACGATTATCTCATAAGGGCAAAAATAAGGGAAAATACATATCATTTCACTAATGAACGGACTGGAAAGCCTGTAAAATAGGGAAAATTAGAAAGATATTTCTACAAACTTGAAGTTGTCAGCATCCTTCTTTTTTATCTTTTATATCGTCTTTTAACGATTTGATTTCTTCCAGAATGAGTTCAGTACAAACAACTATAATACCTGAAAGAAGAATAATTCCACCATAAATCGGATAAATAAAGGATTCTCGGACTCCACCGCCAATGATGCCAGACAAGAGCTGCCACACACCGCTGAACGGCCAAACAACTAAAGCAAATACCACAATCATCATAATAATAGCTTTTTTCATTGTACTTTGCCTCCTTAAATTGCGATTTCTCAGTTTCAAAAACCGGAAGTTATCGAAGAGCATCCCTTAATTGCAACAAGCTACTACGGATACTTTCTCCAGCTCCACCAATAGCCTGTGCTATAATGATTGCGGCAACTATAATTGTCACTGCGACAATAATTTTTCCAATCAAATATTGATATTCTTTCATTTTGATTACCTCCATCTACAAGTATCGATTTTCTCAATTCTCAAAACAGGAAGTTGTCAGTCCTTCTTGTTCTTTTCAATAGCATTAATAGTGCAAGCAAAACCTGTAATCATTGAAAGTAGTATTGCTCCACCCATTGCTTCGTTCATTCCAGCACCAAAGAAAAAACCGACCAACGCTGCAATTACCATAAGAATGATTGAAATGATTACTCTCATAATATATACCTCCATAAATAAGAAGTTGTTAGTTGTTTGGAATCACTTCTCCATTTTCATCTAAAAGATAGATTGCATAAACCGTTCCTATCTGCAATGGATCACTTTCCATTACATCACCATTAAATACAACACGGATATTATCATCTACATTCAATTCTGGTACTCCTTCTGCTGATACCACATCTTTTGTAACAGAAAATTCCTCATCAACAGAAATCCCACTATTAAATGCTTCTATACACCTAACATCAACATATTCTTTATTTATTTCCAAAACTTTTGCATTAAAATATGCTTGTCTCTTTTCATTTTCATTTTTGCATCCAGATAACGCTACTATACAGCCAAATACTGCTAAAATAGATAGCCACCTTTTCATACTCAACACCTCCTCAAATCCCGATTGAGATTTCACCTGTTTTAAGAGATTTAATAACTGTTATATTTTGTTATCAAATTCTCCGCAATCCCTTGAAAACACTGGATTTGTCGCAGGTGAGCTTTCCCTTATTGTTTCCCTTGTGTTATATCTTCCCATATAAGTTTACGAACTCTGATAAGGGAAAATACAAGGGCAAGAAAATCTGATAACATATTATAACACGAAATAAAAGTGACATGGTGAACTGATTGAAATGCTTCTTAATTTTTTACAACTAATGATTGATTGAATGATAAGGAGATGGGATACGATGAGAACAATATTTGCAGAATACAATCCACAGTGCAACAGTATTGATGTTTATACCAGTGCCGGCTATATGCTTCGCATTGACTGCTGGGAAGCTGAAAAAATTTTAAAGACTACACCTGGTTCAGACTGTGCATTGAACTCACTTGCTATTGATGAACCGCTTGAATATGCAAGGTTGTATCTTGATGGAAATTTACAGATGTGGATTGATGCAGAAGACTCATTAGAATTGTGGTAATAATTAAGCTGTCACTCTTGAAAAAGGTGACAGCTTAATATTTAGGTCTGTTCGAATACTTTTTCTATCAGGAGATTACGCAAACATAGTTAGAAAGTGGTTACGGATGAGAAGTACAACTGTCATCATGAAAAAAAGCTGTGGAACAACTGGATTGAGATAAAACATTTTTCCTTTTTCATCAAAAAAAGGCCTCGCTTCATTTCGATACACCTTGATAAGTAAAATATGCACTGATTATTTCAAAATTTATAATGCATTTTTTCCAGACAGTCTGTATACCCATATTGTTCACTTCCATGGCTATTGTTAAACAACGCATTAATAAAAATGTAAATCTTCAAGCAATTCTTACTGCAATATAGCTTGATTTCAAACTATATTGCAAACTACAACTATGTTATATCACAACAAACAATATCAGCTACTATTCCATAAATGGACATTTTATGGATTTTGTACAAATTCCATTCTCGATATAAATTAAATTTACCTTTCAAAGCCGGAATACATTATAATTTCCTATATCAAAAAGGTGTATCGCATTAAAGTTTTTTACTTCTTTGCGATACACCTTGTGCTATGCTCTGCGTCTTATCCATTTCACTCTAAAATCACTATTACTGATATATTACGCTTCCATTAAACAAGCAGATTTCTTCATGCATTTTTCTACCATCCGTTCTGCAAGAAATGCTACTATTACCGTAATAATAATCATAACTACTAGCATCCATATTGGTGTGATTGCCTCCATGGTATCACCATATGCCTTTCCCATCTCTGCTGCCTGATCTGCGATTTCTTCTGCACGATTTGTCCATATTACAATTGTACGACCAAATGGAATCAAAGCTAAAGGAAGATATGAGATACGCACTCCGGCTATTCTTTTATTACCGATTGCACAGCGAATAATGTCCGTCAATATTCCGATCAACAAAATCAATCCCCAGTTTAGAATCGTCCCTTCTCCCATGAGCGCACAAGCACCTGCCACAAGAAATGCAAAAAGTGTTCCAACACCGAACTTCTGCCATCTTGTCGTCAAATACAGATACGGAATCCCTGCAAACACAGAAGAAACCAACGAAGCATATACCCAGAAAAATGGGTGAATATATCCCAGACAAAGGGAAGCATATATGATTCCAATATATAACAGCGTATACAAAACAGCACCGACAATCATTTTTTTTGAATCTTTCATATAATTTCTCTCCTGTTCATAATTTTTTTAAACTCATGCACCTTTCACAATCCATTCCTTTGCTTTTTGCTGCTCCTGCACCATTGCATAATAATGTCCCTGTTTTTTAAGCAACATATCATGTGTTCCCATTTCTTCAATTTTTCCATCATTTAGAACAATGATCTGGTCGGCATTCTGTATGGTATTCAGCCTGTGCGCAATTACAAATACTGTCTTTCCCTTCATCAGATGGTCAAGTGCCTGATTGATTTTTGCCTCATTATCTGCATCCAAAGAGGCGGTGGATTCATCTAAAAGCAGGATAGGCGCATCCTTCAGAATTGCTCTTGCAATCGCAATCCGCTGTTTTTCTCCTCCGGATAATGTATTGCCACCCTCAGACAGCTTTGTCTGGTATCCTTTTGGTAGCTTTACAATAAACTCATGGCAATGAGCCGCCTTTGCAGCCGAAATGATTTCCTCTTCTGTCGCATTCTCACGTCCGGCTTTGATATTATTGTAGATGGTATCAGATAACAATGTATTCTCCTGAAATACTTCACTGATATATTGCAGAAGTCCATCCGGATTTAACTGTCGTATATCTTTTCCTCCGATACGGATACTTCCTTTTGTAACATCAAAGAAACGTGCGATAAGATTTGCTACCGTGGATTTACCGGAGCCGGATGGTCCGATCAGAGCCGTAGTACTTCCTTCTTTTGCATGAAAACCGATATCGTGTAATACTTCTGTCTGTAAATTATAAGAAAAGCTTACATGATCAAATGCAACATCAAAGTGCTTTAATGTCACCTGTTCTTCCCTGTAAGGAAGCGGCTTGGTGTCAAATGCCTGTTCCAAATTGAATGCTGCAAGTCTGAGTTCCTTCAACAGGCCATAAGAATGTTCAAACGCAATCAGAAGTGCTGAACAAAGCAAGACTCATGAGCATAAATGCCACAAGCTGTTGGGAAGCGATTGATCCGCCTAAAAACAGGTAACTTCCAATCAGCAGTACGAAGGGCAGGAGAAAGTTTGCAACGATGGAATACATACTGGTCGGGACAGCAGTTTTTACTTCTGCCTGTACATTTGTTTTTCTGATATCCTCTAATGTATCCGACATTCTTGCGAAATGTGTACTTGTCATATTGGCAGACTTAAACACTTTCATGCCTTTGATATATTCGAGTACGATAGATACCATTTTAGAGGTCAGATCACGTTTCATTTTTCCATATTTTTCAACCAGAACGTTACCCTGGTGTAATATTGGCAATGCGATCAGAATCACTACACATTCCGCAAGTGCCAGCTCCCAGTTGATAAAAAATGTACCAGTCAAAATCAAAACTCCCATTACCAGAGTCTTAATAATCGATGGTAAGGTATGTGTCAGTACCAGTTCAAAATTGCTCAAATCCTTTGTCAGCGTCGTAAGCAAATATCCACTGCTGTTCTGATTAAAATAGCCAAGACTTAACGAGCGGTAATGATTTGCCAGCTGCAGCCTCAGATTACTACACATCTTAGCACCTCTCGAAAAGCACAGAAAGTATCCACTTCTATATATGATCAGCCGAAGTATTACGCTTATCAAGCATACAATGGTATAATTCCGTACAAGTGTACCTGAAAGCGTTCCGCTTAAAAGATGAACCACAGTAAAGTACAGCATCAGATACATCACAAGACTTCCGATCGCATCCAGTGACATCAAAACAATCGGTACGATTAACTGTCTGCCTTTATCACCAATTAACTTCTTAATACTATGCAGCATCCTGTATTCACTCCTTTCCCACCATTTCTCTGATGTAAGTATCCCACATATGGCTGTATCGTCCTTCTCTTGCAACCAGCTCATCATGTGTTCCCTGTTCCACTGCTTTCCATCTTCAAAGACAACAATATGATCCGCATTGCGGATGGTATGCAGTCTGTGTGCAATCATGATCGTAGTTTTTCCCTGCAACAGATTTTGAAGTGCAAGCTGTATCTTATGCTCATTCTCAATATCCGAATAGGAAGTTGCCTCATCGAATACAATAATAGGCGCATCTTTTAAAATTGCTCTTGCAATGGAAACTCTCTGCTTTTGTCCTCCGGACAGTTTCACACCCGCATCACCGATTTTGGTCATGTATCCATTTGGCAGACTCATAATAAAATCATCAATCTGTGCCGCCTTAGCCGCCTGTCTTACCTGTTCTTCCGTAGCTTTTGTTCCCATCCGGATATTTTCCAGAAGGGTGTCCTCCATGAGAAATACATCCTGGAACACAAAAGCTGTCAGATCAGAAAGATTTTCTGCTTTTAACTCATTTACCGGAACTCCTCCGATTTTGACCGTTCCGCTGTCTGCATCCCAGTATCTGCCGATCAGTTGTGCCGCTGTTGTCTTTCCGGCTCCGGATGGACCAACAAATGCATTTATGCTTCCAGCCTTCAGATGCAGGTCAATATCCGATAATACTTCCTCACCTTCCTTTGTATAACGGAATGTCACATGGGCAAAATCAATTCCATAAGAACCCGTTTTCGGCAGCTCTTTATTTCCGCTTTGCATTACTTCCATGTCCATAATCTGCTTCACATGGTCAAGACCACTGCCCAGTTCCATCGACTGCATGGCAATCGTTACCAGATTTAGAAAGGAAGTAAAAAAACACATGGTAAGCAGGATAAATAAAAGGAATGATGCCACTGATAAAGAGCCCTGAAGATAAAGCCAGCCACCCACAGGCAGGGTAAACAGAATTGCGGAATCCAGTACAACAAGTGCGATTGACAATGGATTGCAGGAGGACTCACACATCTTTATCCAGCAGTCTGTGTATACTTTGAGAGCAGTCCGGTACTGTTCAAATTTCTCAGCAGTCAGGTGATACATTTTGATAACCGGCATTGCCGTAATAAATTCATTTGCGGAAGCATTCAGTTTTTCCGTATCACCTGCAAATTCGTCCGTCAGATCCGGATATCTGCCATGAGTGCCATCGGGATTGCAATTCCCAGGATCATGGGTATCAGCATAATGAGTGCCATCTTCCAATTCAGCCGCAACATGAAAAGAAACATCATAAGCGGTACAACAATAGCCTGTGCCAGCTCCAACGTACTATGTGCCAGAAAGTTCTCAATTCTGTCCACATCATCAAATAATGTGGTCTTGATCTGTCCTGGTGCATGTTCTTGAAAATATCCGAGGTTAAACTTTGACATATGCTCCAGCACCCGAACCTTGATCCTATGCATGGTATTAAAGGCTGCAGTGTGGGAACAGATTCCGGCTAATGCTGTAAAAATCGCCTGCAGCACTGCTGCACCAATACCGATTCCAGCCCACTTTAAAATCGTATGAAGTGTTACCTCATTTTTAATAATCAGAAGCAAGATCTGATAGACTACCATATACGGAACCAGGGATAATGCCGAAGAGAAAACCGCCAAGAGCATTCCCAGTCCCAGTTTTCCACGTTCTTCTTTTGCAAGTGTAAAAACGTATGGTAATCCGGTTCGTTTTTGTTCCATGAAACGATACCCCTTTCTTTAATAGTGTAATTTAGGTGAGTTACATCTTTCTAACTACACCTACTTTACTCATAAGAAAGCCAAAAATCAATATCAATCCTGTATTGCTCTGTGCATTTTGTTTCATCTTGAAAATCCTTGTATTTTCAGCATATTCTGTTGTTTTTCTGCTTCCTTTTTTATAAAATCGTGACTAATAAATATTGGATTGTCACCTTTTTTTAAAGGGGAGTATATGCTAGAATACAAGTGTTCAGAGCCAATGAAATACAGCAGATTAACCCAGAAAGGATGAGTACAGAAATGATTCCATCAGTAATTGACTATTTATTACAGCTTCCGGAAGCTATGCACTTTGCAAAGGTTCATGAACTTTGCAGTGATGGCATTTCCTCCTACCGTATGCTTTCCGACTATGGTAGTGGCACTTTCCAACTGATAGAATTTGAAAATAATCTTCTTTTAATTCTGATTGGTGATTATAAACCAAAAGATACATTTGAAAAAATCACGGAAATTTCAGAGGACTATATGGAAATCAGCCAGTTTGAAACCGACAGCAGTTCTTTCAAAATTGGTGGAAGAAAAAGGAATCAGGTTGACAAAGGAATTTATTGCTATCTTAATACCCAAAAGAAAACCTATACCTATTGTGAAGGTGGCAAGGCCGTCCGATTTACTAAGGTGATTCTTTCCCCTCAATACTTCCAGACTTATTTCAAGCTGCACGATGAAAATAATGCCAGACTTCTCAGTTCTGCAAGGGATTATCTTCTCAAAAATCCTAACCTCCCGGAACTCAATTTCGTATTTCAGCAGATACGGGACTGCCAGGCAGAGGAACTACTCTAAAACTCTATCTGGAGAGTAAAGTAATGGAACTTCTTTCTCTGGTTGTAAAAGGAATAGAACAGGAGCAAAAACATATTTCTGTAAAACTGGATTATAAGGATATCCGGAACCTGAAAAAGACCATAACCGTAATGAAAAGCGATTTATCTGCCTATCCATCCGGTGATGAACTGGCCCGGATTGCCGGTATGAGTCCCGCACGTTATCAATTGGCATTCAGGAAACATTTCGGAACAACTCCATATGAATATCTCAAAGAAATGAGGCTGAATCAGGCACTGCTTTTATTAAAAAACTCCGATTATGGAATTGCCACGATTGCGGCTAAAGTTGGCTATCACAATTCCGGACATTTTGCAAAACTATTTAAAAAGGCATATGGACTTGGGCCAAGAGAATATCGAAATATTCATGGAATCAAATAAGGATGCCTTCATAACCTTTGTACATAAATCAAAAGCTGCTCCTGGAACGGGTACTTATACAATTTAACATAGCTTTTTGTGTTCTGCATTGTTAATTCTGTAAGAGTCACTACACTAATTTAATTGGTAAAATCCCAGTCTTAAGTCGTCTGCTATTCACAGGGAAGTTTTCCATCGCTGTTGTTTTCCAGATGGATCTTTTCTGTTCCAGCTTTGACTGCTGTTTCATACTAGCATTTTGTATTATGAAATAATGCCAATTTTATCTGTTCTTTCCTACATCTCTATTAGTTTCTTTATAATTTCCCGTCCTTGCTTTTGTCTATATTCTATACCCTTTTCTGAATGATTTGAAAACTCTACAACAATAATTTATGTCCCTTTTCACAGAGTTCATAAATTTCTTCTTTCTTCATCTCTATCATAGGATTTACTTTCTGCGTCTGTTTTCTCTTCACATTACGGTAGATAAATAAAATATAAGCAGGAGCACTCCTGCTTATATTCCAATTTAATAATATCCCCGTTCTTCCATCCAATCTTTCACATAGCATCGGATTCCAATATAAACCACATGCACCAATAGTAATAGTGTAATGAGATTTATAGAAATAATAGATTTTATCCAATCTCCAAAGTAAATTGCAATAGCTGTACTCATTATTGCTACCATGATACTGATGATATCCCAGCAATATTTTCGATAAATTTTTCCTATCTGGTAACCAATCCCGATTATCAGCAATCCTGTTATTACGAATAAAATTCCCATAACAACACTGGCAATCAGCCAGTACATAATCCCAGAAAGGATACTGTTTGGGATTCCACTGCTTAACTGCCCAAAAGAATCTGCACCTGTCACAAACTCTCGAAACAAGCTTCTCGTTCCTTTTCCAATCGCACCGAAAAAAGGTGATAAAATCGTTAAGGAAAACTGGCGAAAGAATAGCAGCAAACAGTGTTGTTGTTATGCTGTACCATGCCAGCAGGAACAGGGTACTTTCATAAGCAACCGTCATATTTTTATATTTTCTTTTCCAACTGACTTTTTTCGATTATCGCATTTTTCTTTTGCTTTCTGGTAAGCAGTCCGGTCACATTTTTCACATTTCTCATAAGGCACTTTTTTCTCAACAGCTACCTCTACCGTCTTTTGATGTGTCTGTGCATAAATGTTTTTCCTTGTCTTGCTTTTTCA
>ENA-OQIM01000165-OQIM01000165.1-human-gut-metagenome-genome-assembly--contig:-NODE-165-length-22827-cov-5.262952_pt1 | contig 22827 bp, 33 predicted proteins | sample MGYA00242579_ERZ504744 | MGnify/ENA primary metagenome ERZ504744 (study PRJEB26092, sample SAMD00036441) | human gut metagenome | host: Homo sapiens | study: EMG produced TPA metagenomics assembly of...
TCGCAGCAGCATCATGCGCTTCGCGGCTGGATAAAGGCGTCCGCATCGTGAATGTTCGATCCGATATGCGAATGCACGCCGACCAGTTCGAGCACGTCCTGATGGCGGTGGATCTCCTTCAATACGGCGAGCGCGGGGCCATCAGCCACCATGGTCATGGCTTCGGCGAGTTTGCGGTCGCCTTCGGAAACCTTCTCGTGGCTCATGTCGTACGGGTATTTGATGTCGTACTGCAGTTGGCGTTCTGCGCTTTCGCCCGGAGTGGCTTCGCTTTCGCCTAGGCGTGCGTTCGACCCTGCGGGGGTCACGTCAGCCAAATCGTCGAGCACGTTCAGCTTGCTTGCATCGGCACCAACCGGCAGCAAGGCGACACCGAACTTCTGGTCCTCATGCGCGGTAGACACGAATTCGTGGCCGCCCGCATGAATGCCGGACGTAACACGCAACATCACGCGAGCGCGCTTGCCGAGACGCTTGGCGATTTCGGCGATGCGGGCCGGCTCGTTCGGCTCGTCCACCACGATTTTGGCGAAGCCTTCGGTAATGGCGAGTTCGATTTCCGCATCGGACTTGTTGTTGCCGTGCAGCACGAGTCGCCGTCCGGGAACGCCCGCGGCGAGCGCGATGCGCATCTCGCCCATGGTGCAGGTGTCGATCAGCATGCCGGATTCGGTGACGATACGGCAGATTTCCTTGGAAAGCAGTGCTTTTCCGGCGAAGCTGACGTGGGTTACGGTGTTGTTGAACGCATTTGCCGCGGATTTGACGAATTTGGCGGCGCGGGCTCGCACGTCATCGGTGTCGATGACGTAGAGCGGCGAACCAAATTCGTTCAGCAGGCTTTCGGCAGTGCGGCCATGGAACGTGATTTCACCTTGCTCGTTCACGTTGGAGCCGCCGGCCAGATGGGGGTGACTGCCATGCGATCACATCCTGTCTGGGGCTGCAACGCCAAGCAGGTCAAGCCTTCGGCGATAACCGTCTTAACGGCGTCATTGAGCTTCAAACGTGCGGCTGCACGAGCCGGTTCCGGAGCTTGGCGATGCGCAGGCTTCAGCCTGTTCGCCGCGAGCTTCCGGATCGGTGAGCTCCATAGGCACCACGCGTTCCACGTTGTACCACTTGTGGTAGGTGGCGGCGAGGTCTTCCAAGTAATGGGCTACGCGATGCGGGGGCGCGCAGGTCTCCGGCTTCGCGCAGCAGGCCGGCCACTGGGCGAGCGCGGCAAGCACTTCGCCGTCGGCGGCGGTGTCGAGCAGGCTCACGTCGGCGCCTTCGTAGGTGATGCCGGCGGCGGCCGCGTTGCGGTCCACGTTGCAGGAGCGGGCGTGCGCGTACTGCACGTAGTACACCGGATTCTCGTTGGAATGCGAGGACAGCAGGTTCAGGTCGATATCCACCGGGGAGTTGTAGTCGGTGCGGGCCAGCGAATAGCGGGAGCGTCCACGCCGATGGCGTCGGTCAAATCGTCGATGGTGACGACGTTGCCGGCGCGCTTCGACATACGCACGGCCTTGCCGTCCTTCATGACGTTGACAAGCTGGCCGATGAGGATCTGCATGTTCTCGCCCGGCTTGTCACCGAACGCCTCGCACATGGCCATCATGCGGCCGATGTAGCCGTGGTGGTCGCGCCGAGCATGTAAATCGCCACGTCGGCCGGGTTGGTCTCGCGGTGGCGCTTGTTGCGGTAGTAGGCGATGTCGGCGGCGAAGTACGCGTAGTTGCGTCGGATTGATGATCACGCGGTCCTTGTCGTCACCGTGCTTGGTGGACTCGAACCAGGTGGCGCCGTCCTTTTCGAAGATGTCGCCGCGTGCACGCAGGTCGGCGATGGCCTTGTCGACCTCGCCGTCGGAGTACAGGCTGTTCTCATGGAACCACACGTCGAAGTTGACGCGGAAGTTCTTCATGGACTTCTGAATCTCGTCGAACATCATCGGTACGGCGCGCTTGCGGAATTCCTCGCGCTGCTCGGAATCGCCTTCGCCGAGCGGTTCGCCGTCCTTGTCCACGCCACCGTCGACGCGCGGCAGGTTCAGCACGTCCACGCCGTCCGCGTTGGCTTCGTCGATGACACGCTTGGCGATTTCGTCGATGTACGCGCCCTTGTAGCCGTCGATCGGGGTTTCCTCGCCGTGGGCCGCGGCGACGAGCGACTTGGCAAAGCGGTTGATCTGCTCGCCGTGGTCGTTGAAGTAGTATTCGCGCACCACCTTGGCGCCGTTGGCCTCAAGCACGCGGGCCATGGAATCGCCGACGGCCGCCCAGCGGGTGCCGCCGATGTGGATCGGGCCGGTCGGGTTGGCGGAGACGAATTCGAGGTTCAGGGTCTCGCCGGACAGATGGTCGTTCTTGCCGTACGTGTCACCGGCTTCGAGCACGGCGTCCACCACGGCCGCCGCGGAGGCGGAGTCAAGCGTGATGTTGATGAAGCCGGGGCCGGCCACCTCGACGGATGCGATGCCGTCCGCCTTGGTCAGTTCGGCGGCGAACAGCTCGGCGAGATCACGCGGCTTCATGCCGGCCTTCTTGGCCAGCTGCATGGCCGCGTTGGAGGCCCAATCGCCGTGCGCGCGGTCCTTCGGGCGCATCACGGCGAATTTGGCTTGCGGTGGAATCAGGTCGGAGGTCAGGGTGCCTGCCTTGCCTTCGGAGACAAGGGTGTTGGCAATGTTGAAAATCAGTTCACTAAGCGCTTCTGGACTCATTCCTCCAAGTCTACCGGGCGCGCAGACAGAATCAGCGCTGTCGTCCAGCGTTGTCAGGGCCAGTGCCGGGACCGTTATCCGAACCGGCGCCGCAGGCGTCACACCGGTGAGGAATCGGCCGCGTCGCGTTTTTTGCGCCAGGCACGGAAGCGTAGTATCCGGCGTAGCACAGCGCCACGAACGGGATCATGGTCAGCAGCGTGGATCGTTGCGACGGGTCGCAAATCACCAGAACCAGCGCGCCGACGCACATCACGATCGCGGCGACCGGCACGAATGGATAGCCCGGCGCACGATACTTGAGCTCGCCAACCGTATGTCCCTGCGCAACCCATTGGTGGCGGAATCGCAAGTGGCAGACGGAAACCGACGCCCACACCACCAGTGTGGCCAGGCCGGAAACCGCGACCAGCGCGAGGTAGACGGTCGAAGCGGCCACCACGGAGGACAGCAGCGCCAGCAGGGAGCCGGCCATGCTGAACAGCACGGCGCACACCGGCACACCATGGAAGTTGGTTTTGGCGAGCACGCGCGGGATCATGCCTTCCTGCGCCAGCGACCACACCATGCGCGAGCACACGTAGAGGCCGGAATTCGCGGCGGACAGCACCGCCGTGAGCACCACGAAGTTCATGATGTCGCCGGCGAACGGCATGCCGATCGATTGGAAGACAAGCACGAACGGGCTCGCGTCGACGCCGGACTTGTGCCACGGGATCAGCGCGGCCATGACGGCGATCGAGCCGATGAAGAAGATCGCCAGACGCAGCACGGTGGTGTGCACGGCCTTCGGAATCGCCTTGGACGGATCCTTCGTCTCGCCGGCGGCGACGCCGACCACTTCGGTGCCGGAGAAGGCGAACACCACCGTCAGCAGGGTGGAGAAAATCGGCAGCACGCCGTTCGGCAGCCAGCCGTCGCTGTAGAAGTTCTCGAACAACGGCGCATGGTCATAGCCGGCGATCGGAATCGCGCCGAACATGGCCAGCAGGCCAATGATGATGAACGCGATGATGGCGAACACCTTGATGGACGCGAACCAGAATTCCGATTCGCCGTACAGCCGCACCGACAGGATGTTGAGCAGGAACACGACCACGATGAACGCGGCCGACCAGACCCATGCGGGCGAATGCGGGAACCAGCGTTGCATCAGCAGGCCCGCGGCGGTGAATTCGGAGGCGAGCGCCACCGCCCAATTCAGCCAGTAGAGCACGGCGATGGTGAACGCGGTGCCGGGGCCGATGAAACGCTTCGCATACAGGTGGAAGCTGCCGGCGTACGGCATGGCCACAGACAGCTCGCCGAGGCTCAGCATGATGAAGTAGACGAGCAGCGAACCGATGGCGTACGCGATGATCGCGCCGAGCGGGCCCGCCTGATGGATGGTGTAGCCGGAGCTTAAAAACAGGCCTGTGCCGATCACGCCGCCGAGCGAGATCATGGTCAGGTGGCGCGTTTCCATCTTGCGTTCCAGGCCGCCCTGCTCGTCGTTCTGCTGGGCTTGCGCCGTGGGATCCGCGGCGGTTCCAGTCGCTGGCTGCGGCTGCCGTTCCTTCGTCCGCGTCGGTTCGCCGGCGATCTGCGCCTGTGCCTGCTGCTCTGCTTGCGATTGCGCCATGCTTGCCTCCGGCTTCCTGTGCGTTTGGTTGGGTGCGGCGTGTGTTTTGGCTGGCCGCACAATCGCAATACTATACGGTAGGCTCACGGCAATGCGCGAGCATCGTCAGATCGGCCTCGACCCGGGAAATGTCAGAACGCGACGGCCCGCAGCCAGGAAGGCATACGGACCGTCGATCGCGCTACTCGCGGTATGCGCGAAATGCTCAGAGCACGGCGATGGCGTCGATCTCGACGAGCGCGCCCTTCGGAATGTCGTTGCCGCCAAAGGCACGCGGGCCGGCTTGACGGAGCCGATGAAGGTCTGCGCGTACACGTCGTCGACCTCGTGGAAGTCCTCGACGTTCTTCATGTAGATGGTGGCGCGGACCACATTCTCGATGCCGGAGCCGGCGGTGTCGAGGATGTGCTTGATGTTCTTCAGCGCCTGCGCGGCCTGCTCGCCCGCACTCTCGCCGGCCAGTTCGCCGGTGGCCGGGTCGATGCCCAGCTGGCCGGAGACGAACACGAATCCGTTGGCCTTCACGGCCTGGCTGTAGCGCCGAGTGCTGCCGGGGCTTCGGAGGTGGCCACTGCTTCCAGCTTTTCGCTCATACTGTTCTCCTTTGTCGTAAGGTATGTTGCCGCAAGGTATGTAAACGCGCGCCAAGTATGTGCCAATATGCCCGTACATGCGCTATTTGCGTCGCACCTGAAATCATACTTTTCCGATGGGTGGAAGCGGGAAAAACCGTTCACAGAACGATATGGCCGGAGTTGGCACCACACGGCGCAGCAGGCACGAAAACGGCGGAATCGCAAGGAAAACCGCGGAAAAATACAACAAACGAGCAACAAAAAGGCTCCAGCCGTTCGACTGGAGCCTTGCCCGGTGGGCTTGATGGGGATCGAACCCACGACCTTCTGTTCCGGAGACAGACGCTCTATCCGCTGAGCTACAAACCCATGCAACGCACTACTGTACACGGTCTGCGCCCGTTTGCGACACGATTCGGCGAAAAACGTGACGCAGACCTTGCAATCGTTGGGAAAGTCAGTACGCGCGCTCAATGCATCAGAGTGCTCGGCGCAACCAGCACGCGCTGCACGCTCAGTACATGAGGGTGGCGAGGCGACGGCGGGCGCGCTTCAGACGCTCGTCGGTCGGCTCGGGGATCGTGAAGTATTCGAGCAGACGCTGGCGCACCGGCTCGATGTCGGCCTTGTGGCCCGCCGCCACGAAATCAAGCAGACGGTCGAACGCGTCCTGGATCTGCCCGCCGATCATGTCGATGTCGGCGACGGCAAGCTGCGCGTCCACATCGTCCGGCTTGTCGGCGGCAGCGGCACGCACCACGCGCACGTCCGCATTGGCGGAACGGGCCAGCAGCAGCGCCTTCGCACGTTCGCGGGCGGCGCGCGTATCGTTCGGATCGGCTTCCAAAACCTTCTCGTACGCGGCGGCGGCACCGGCGTAATCGCCCTGCTGTGCCAGCATGTACGCTTCCTGATGTTCCGGCGGCACCTGATCCTGCACACTGCCGGCGGATGCGGAATTGGCCGCGTCGGAGTCCGGATCGCCCGAATACGGAGCGGTGCCGGTCACGCCGGCCTGCTGTGCGGCGGCGATAAGCTTCGGCACGACCACGTCTGTGATCTGCTGCAGTTCCTCGTCGGACGGAAGGCCCTGCAGAATCGGCATCGGACGGCCGCCGATCAACGCGAACAGCGCCGGCGCGCCCTGAATCTGGAACGCCTGTGCGATGGAGGGATTGGATGCGATGTCGATGCGGGACAGCTGGATCTGGCCGTTGAGCTTGTTCACCGCGTCACCCAATGCGCGTGCCATGGCGAACAGACGGTCGTCGGTCGGCACCCACAGGAACAGCAGAATCGGGAACGTGGCGGAGGTCTGCACCATGGCCTGGAACGTGTTCTCCGTGGTGTCGATGACATATCCGCCAGCCGCCGGAGCGCCGCCCGCCTGCCCCGGCTCGGCCTTCACCTGATGCTTGAGCGCTTCCAGATCAACGGCTCCCGCCAATGAAACACCCGGATGGAACGCTTGCTGCTCTGCCATACTTGCCTCCAAAAACACGAAATCGTTGCTGGCACCAACTATAGGTGCCAACAACGATTTCCCGGTTTTCATTCCCACGGATGCGCGATAGGCGGAAAACCGCCGACGATGCGCGTCCAAGGACCCGTCGTTTTACAGCGCTTCGACCTTCACCGGCTGGCGTTCGGAACCGACCGCGGTGATTTTCTGCCCGGAATTCGCCGGCGGAACATACAGCGCGATGACGTTCACATAGCTCGTCTTCATGGTGCTGGTGGCCTTGCCATTGCCGAACAGCGCCTTTTCCGCGTCAGAGGCCGGCTGCGATTCACGGCCAGCGCCGGCGGAACGCGTCCATTCGGAGTTGATCTGCGCCACCACCAGATCGCCGCCGTCCGCGGAACGCATGACGCTGATGGCTCCATTGACCGGTTCGAAGGTCTGCTGCTGCGTGCCTTCGTTAAGCTCCATGGCCTTCTGCACCTGGCAGTCAGATCGGCAAGCTTCGATCGCAGATCATCATCCGCGAATTTGCTGGCGTACTTGCTGTTCGCCCCGTTCTGCAGCAGGTCCGCATACGCGTCCACCGCCGCTTTCGGCGTCATGACCAGACCGGTGTCCGTAGGCGTTCCCTGCGCGCTGCCGGTTTTGGAGATTTCGAAACTCGGCATCTTCACGCCGGAGAACAGTCGCGCCACACCCCACAGCTTGTAGTTCTGGCGTGCGGAATCCTGCCTGAACACCAGCAGACGCTTGGACTGCTGGTCCTTGGTTGTGGACGTGATGGAGAACACGGACCGTGGCCAGCCGGCATCCGTGGAGATCACGGCCTGGGCCAGATCCGTGGGGATGGTGGTCTTACGGTCAAGATTGCCCGTGGCTTTCGCTACGTTCAGCTCGCTGGTGCGGATGTCCAGTTCCGGACCTTCGAGAATCGTCGGCAACGTATCAGTGTCACGGTTCTGATTGCACTGGTCGAGCGTTTTGAGAATCCTCGTGCGGACCTTTTGCTCCTGCTTGGCGCTCAAGTTCGGCGCATCCTGCCGGGTGGTGGCTTTCGGGGTCGGCAGCTGGCCTTCGCAACCGCACATGCCGACGGCCATTCCCAGCGCGAGCATGGCCGCGATAATCGCCTGACTACGCTTCCTCATCACTGGTCCTCCTCTTGGCCGTCTTCCTGCGTTTCCGTCTGAATCTCCTCTTGGGCAAGACGAGCGAAATACGCGGCAAGCTCATCCTGCGAGATCACGGAAGTCGCCTCGTCGTCAACAGACGATTCGCCCGCCGTCGATTCAAATACGGTCGATTCGGACACAGTCGGCTGGCTTTCCGCAATCGTGTTCTGCTGGTCGGCGACCAGGTTACGTGCCACAGGATCGACGATGACGGGCTGTTGCGTTTCCTCGAACGACGACGTACGACCGCCGGTGCGATGTTCCGCATGGCGACGCCTGCCGTGACGCGACCTGCTCCGTGCCCTGTTGCTGGCGGCGGTTTCGGCGTTCTTCACCCAAGCCGAAACCTCGTTCTCATCGCCTTCGTTGACGCCAACGCCTTCGACCATGGCGAAAGCGCGCTTGTTGCGGCGCTTATGCGGCGGCATGGCGAATACGGAAGCGGAAAGCACGGCGAGAATCGCCAGCAGTCCGCCGGCAAGATACAACGGCATGGCGAAATTCGGCAGGTTACGACGGTCCCAATTCAGAGTGACCGTATCTCCCTTGCGGTTGCCGAAATCAATCAACGCCACAACATCCTCGGCGTTATTGCTGTTCGATCCTTTGACCTGCATATCAACGGCACCGTCATTGCACTTGATGGTGCGCCACATGTCGGAGTCCTTGAAAGCCACCTGGTTCTGGGAATTGTCCGCGGTTCCCTGCGCGGAGACCTTCATGGTGGAAAGCGTCGTCCAATCGGACAGACCGGAGACGCGCATGTACTTGCTTCCCGTAATCCATCCGGCAACGTCGCGCGCGGAACCTATGGCGATGCACACATTGGATTTCTTGTCACGGGATTTGGCCGAAATATTGACGCGGCTGTCTACCAGCTGCAGCACGTTCGGATCGGTGACCACGTATTCCGAACCGTTCACCGGAGCGGCGGCGGTGATCTCGTTGTCCGGTTTCCAGACGGTTGAATTCAACACGCCAAACACGACGCATGCGATGGCAAGCAAGCCGAAAATAGGCGTGACGATGCCACGCATGATCTTCGCATGCCGGGTAGGGCCCGTCTCGATCTGCGGCTTCTCTTGTTCTTCCTGCAATACAGTCATAGCTTTTCCATTCTACAGGGTCCGTTTGCACAAGCCTGAAAAAAACATGAAAATCATGCTTTGCCGCTATGGTTGGCCCTATGCGTAAATCACTTCTTTCCAAGGCCGTCACGGCAGTCTGCGCAACGGTCATGTGCCTGGGCGTCACTGCGTGCGGCGGTAATTCCAGCGCGAAATCCGACAAGTCGAACTCGGATTCCTCCTCATCTTCCGAAAAAATCGGCATGCACCAGATCGCCGGCGTGACCGCCAAGGGCGAGCTCGGCAAGAAGCCGACCGTCTCGTTCAAGACGCCGATGACGGTTGAGGACAACAGCTACGTGGTGCTGCAGAAGGGCGACGGAGCCCAGATCGAGGACGGCGACCGCGTCTGCTCGCAGGGCATCGCCATCAGCGTCAAGGATGGTTCCGAACTGGCCAGCACGTGGGAGAAGAACACCCCCAACTGCTCCACCGTAGTCACCTCGGATACCAGCCAGATGACCGAGAACTACTACAAGATCTTCAAGAGCCTCAAGCTCAATTCCACCGTGGCGTTCGGCGTGAACGACTCGAATTCCTCCGGCACCTCGTATCTCATGGTACTCACGCTGGTGTCCAAGTCGAAGGACCTGAAGAAGGCCACCGGCGAGAAGGTCGCGGGCGTTCCGGCCGACCTGCCGAAGGTAACGCTCGCCAAGGACGGCAAGCCTCGATCGACATGAACGGCTATAAGGGTTCCGATTCCCTGGTTTCCCAGGACCTCATCAAGGGCAAGGGCGCTGTGGTCAAGGATACGCAGTCCGTGATGGCGCACTACACCGGCTGGCTGCTGGACGGCACGCAGTTCGATTCCTCGTGGGACCGCGGACAGTCCTCCGCCTTCTCGCTTGACAGCGTGATCAAGGGCTGGAAGCAGGGTCTGGCAGGCCACACGGTCGGTTCCCAGGTGCTGCTGGTGGTGCCGCCGAGCCTCGGCTACGGAAACAAGGATCAGGAGAAGATTCCGGCGAATTCCACGCTGGTCTTCGTGGTCGACATTCTCGCCGCCTACTGATCCAGCCGGTCTAACCGCAAAAAGCTCCCACTCGGGAGCTTTTTCATTAGAAGAGTCGTAGAGAGTCGTCTTCGGTGCCCTTCATCTCCTCGTAATCCAAAAGCAGGCATTTGAAACCGCGGTCCTGCGCGAGCACGCGGGCCTGCGGGGTGATGGTCTGCGCGGCGAAGATGCCGTGCACGGGGGCCAGCAGCGGGTCGCGGTTGAGCAGATCGCAGTAGCGGGTGAGCTGTTCGACGCCGTCGATGCCGCCGTTGCGCTTGATTTCGATGGCCACGTGCTCGCCGTTGCCGTCAATCGCCATGATGTCGACCGGTCCGATGGCTGTCGGGTATTCGCGGCGCACGAGCTTCGCGCCTTTGCCGATGCGTTCGATCTGTTCGGCCAGGTACTTCTGCAGATGGTCTTCGACGCCGTCCTTGATGAGGCCCGGATCCTCGCCGAGGTCGTACGATTCGTCCGAATAGATGTGCTGCAACGTCACTTCCAGCACGTCGTTCGATTTGTCGGCCGACGCGCGGATCACCTTTTGCGGCACTTCAGTATCAACGTCGTCATCGGCGTGGTCGGGGGTGATGTCCCTGATGCTGCATGGCGCGGACATCCAGTTGAGCGGCTTGTATGAGCCGAGTTCGGAGAAGATCAGCAGGCTGTTGTCCGCCTTGATGAGCAGCACGCGCTTGGCGAGCGGCAGGGAGGCGTTCAATCGTCCGGAATATTCGGCAGAGCAGTCAGCAACAATAATTCGCACGAGGCACTACCCTACCATGCGCGTCGCGTACGTACGGCATACGTATTCGCGGCGGCGGAAAGCCACGTAAAAGACAAAAGCGGCCCGTAATCGCAATACAAAAACATATTGCGATTACCGGGCCACCTTACGTCAAGCGGAAACGGCTTATTCGGCGCGCTTCACGTTGGTTCCACGCTCGACCGCGACGGTGAGCTTGTTCGAATCGAAGGAGATGAAGCCGTCAGTCACCTCGAAGGAGAGGCGATTGCCTTCAGGATCCACCACAACGATGGTTCCTTCCTTGATCACGGTCAGCACAGGCTCGTGGTCGGGCAGGATGCCCATTCCGCCTTCGGAGGCGGGAATGGTAACCGACTTCGCCGTGCCGTGCCACACAGGGTGGTCAGCGGCGACGATGTTCACCTGCATAGTCGATCCGGCCATCACGCACCGTATTCCTTCTGCATGTCGTGCCACTTTTTCTCGAGGTCGTCGATGCCGCCGATACCGGAGAATGCCTGCTCCGGAACGTCGTCATACACGCCGTCGCAGATGCGGGTGAATGCTTCGATAGTCTCGTCCGCCGGAACGTAGGAGCCCGGACGGCCGGTGAACTTCTCGGCGACGTAGAAGTTCTGGCCAAGGAACTGCTCGATCTTACGGGCACGGTTCACAGTGGTCTTATCTTCTTCGCCAAGCTCATCGATACCGATCAGGGCGATGATGTCCTGCAGCTCCTTGTTACGCTGCAGAATCGCCTTGACGCGGTTTGCACAGTCGTAGTGCGCCTGACCCACGTAACGCGGATCAAGGATTCGCGAAGTGGAGCTCAGCGGGTCGACTGCCGGGTAGATACCTTCGAAGCGATGTCACGAGACAGCTCGGTGGTTGCATCCAGGTGGGCGAAGGTCGTTGCAGGAGCCGGGTCGGTGTAATCATCGGCCGGCACGTAGATGGCCTGCAGCGAGGTGATGGAGTGTCCACGGGTCGAAGTGATTCGCTCCTGCAGCGCGCCCATCTCATCGGCCAGGTTCGCTGGTAGCCCACTGCGGACGGCATACGGCCGAGCAGGGTGGACACCTCGGAACCAGCCTGGGTGAAACGGAAGATGTTATCGATGAACAGCAGCACGTCCTGATTCTGTACGTCACGGAAGTACTCTGCCATGGTCAGTGCGGTCAGCGGCACGCGCAGACGGGTACCCGGCTGCTCATCCATCTGGCCGAAGACCAGTGCGGTCTTCTCGAGCACGCCGGCCTCGTCCATTTCGCCGATCAGATCGTTACCCTCACGGGTACGTTCGCCGACGCCTGCGAACACGGACACACCGCCGTGGTTCTGAGCCACACGCTGAATCATTTCCTGAATCAGCACGGTCTTGCCGACGCCTGCGCCACCGAACAGACCAATCTTGCCACCCTGCACATACGGGGTCAGCAGATCGATGACCTTGATACCGGTTTCGAACATCTGGGTCTTGGACTCCAGCTGGTCGAATGCCGGCGGGTTACGGTGGATAGGCCAACGCTCGGTGACCGTGACGGTCTCACCGGGCTTCTTGTTGAGGATGTTGCCGGACACGTCGAACACGTGGCCCTTGGTCACGTCGCCGACCGGCACGGAGATCGGGCCGCCGGTGTCGAGCACGGTCGCGCCACGGACCAGGCCGTCGGTCGGCTTCAGGGCGACGGTGCGCACGGTGGAATCGCCAAGGTGCTGCTCCACCTCGAGGGTGATTCTCTTGGTGGTCTCGCCCTCTTCGTGAACGCCGGTGCTGTTCAGCTCAACGGTAAGTGCATTGTAAATGTCGGGCAGGTGGCCCACCGGGAATTCGACGTCGATAACCGATCCCTGGATACGCGTGACGCGTCCGGCGGTCGGTTCCGCAGCCGTCTCGGGAGCGCTGTGGTCTGATTGTCAGCCATATGCGTTCCTACTCTTCCTTCTTGTTCAGCGCATCAGCGCTGCCGATGATTTCGGTAAGTTCCTGGGTAATCGAAGCCTGTCGCGAAGCGTTGAGCTTGCGCGTCAGGTCGTCGATCAGGCTGCGGGCGTTGTCTGTAGCCGTGTGCATGGCGTTCTGTCGGCTTGCAGTCTCGGATGCCGCTGCGGTGAGCAGGCATTCATGGATACGGGACTGGATGTACTTCGGCAGAATGGCGTCAAGCACTTCGTCAACGCTCGGCTCGAACGCATACAGCGGAGTCGCGGCATCGGCATCGGATTCCGGCACGGGACCGGAGTCCGGCTGGTCCGGAAGCACGAGCTCAACGGGCAGCATGCGCAGCACGCGCACCTTCTGCACCACCATGTTCACGAATTCGGTGAACACAATGTAGAGTTCGGAGACTCCACCTTGGTCCGCCGGCTTCATATAGGCGTCCAGCAGTGCCTTCGAGATAGACTCTGCGACTTCCACGCCGGGCTGGTCGGTATCGCCTTCCCAAGTGCCGGCAACATCACGGTTGCGGTACTTGTAATACGTCACACCACGACGACCATACACATACAGTTCCGGCTGCTTGCCCTTCTCATCGAGTCGGGCCAACAGCGATTCCGTTTCGCGGATGATCGAGGAGGTGTACGGACCCGCCATACCACGGTCCGAGGTAAGAGCGAGGACAGCCACGCGAGGGTTGTCCTCGTTCTTTTTCACGATCGGATGGTCGATATGGGTATGGGCCACCAGCGCTTGCACGGCGTCGAAAATCGCATCGGTATACGGCTTCGCGTTCAAGGCCACGTCACGTGCCTTGGCGATATGCGAAGACGCGATCATCTCCTGCGCGTTGAAGATTTTCTCCAGCGACGCGGTGGAGGCGATCCTAGATTTCAATGCGAGTTGCGAGCCCATGAATCACTTCTCTCCTGCGACGATCTTTTCCTGCTCGACCGGAGTGGTGTGCTTCTCGTCAGGCTTCTTCTCGACCAGCGGCTTGCCCGCGCTGGTCACGAAGGTCTCACGGAACGCTTCCACGGCCTTGTCGAGGGCAGCCTCGGTGTCGGCGGTGAAGTCTTCGGTCTCGCGAATGGTCTTGAGGATATCGGTGTTGTGATCCAGATAATCCAGCATGCCCTTTTCGAACGGCAGCACGTCGGCGATCGGCAGGTCATCCATCTTGCCATGGGTGCCGGCCCACACGGACACGACTTCCTGTTCCATCGAGTACGGGGAGAACTGCGGCTGCTTCAGGAGCTCGGTCAGGTGCGCGCCACGGTTCAGCTGAGCCTTCGAAGCCGCATCCAGATCGGAAGCGAACATGGCGAAGGATTCCAGCGAACGGTACTGCGCCAGCGAGATCTTCAGCGTGCCGGAGACCTTCTTCAAGGCCTTCGTCTGGGCAGCGCCACCGACTCGGGACACGGAGATGCCGACGTCCACAGCAGGACGCTGGTTCGCGTTGAACAGGTCGGACTGCAGGAAGATCTGGCCATCGGTGATGGAAATCACGTTGGTCGGAATGTAGGCGGACACATCGTTCGCCTTGGTCTCGACGATCGGCAGGCCGGTCATCGAGCCGCCGCCGAGGTCATCGGAAACCTTGGCGCAACGTTCGAGCAGACGGGAGTGCAGATAGAACACATCGCCCGGGTAAGCCTCACGCCCCGGCGGACGACGCAGCAGCAGGGAAATCGAGCGGTAAGCCTCAGCCTGCTTCGACAGATCGTCGAAGACGATGAGCACGTGCTTGCCGTTGTACATCCAGTGCTGTCCGATGGCGGAACCGGTGTACGGTGCGATGTACTTGAAGCCTGCGGAATCGGAAGCCGGGGAGGCCACGATGGTCGTGTACTCCATGGCGCCGGCCTCTTCCAGGGACTGCTTCACCGATGCGATGGTGGAGCCTTCTGGCCGACGGCCACGTAGATGCAGCGGACCTGCTTCTTCGGGTCTCCGGATTCCCAGTTGCGCTTCTGGTTGATGATCGTATCGATTGCGATAGCGGTCTTACCGGTCTGACGGTCGCCGATGATGAGCTGACGCTGGCCACGGCCGATCGGCGTCATCGCGTCGATGGCCTTCAGGCCGGTGGACAGAGGCTCGTCAACCGGATGACGATGCATAACGTCAGGTGCCTGGGCCTCGAGAATACGACGGCCTTCGGTCTTGATCTCGCCAAGACCGTCAATCGGGTTGCCTAGCGGGTCCACGACGCGGCCAAGGTAGCCGTCGCCGACGGGCACGGAGAGCACTTCGCCGGTACGACGCACTTCCTGGCCTTCCTCGATACCGGTGAAATCGCCGAGGATAACCACGCCGATCTCGCGGGCGTCAAGGTTGAACGCCAGGCCAAGCGTGCCGTCTTCGAAGGTCAGCAGCTCATTGGCCATGCAACCAGGCAGTCCCGTCACGTGCGCAATGCCGTCGCCAGCGGTCGCGACATAACCGACTTCCTGGGTCGGCGTGTCCGACGGCTTGTACGACTCGACGAACTCATCGAGCGCCTTGCGTATCGTGGTGGGATCAATGGTAAGTTCTGCATGATCACTCCTTATTGTTGGTTATAAATTCAGTCAAGTCTTGTTTCAGGCTTGTTCACCGTGTGGCGTGCCGTCAGGCGGTCGCCTTCACCGTGCGCTGAAGATGTTGCAGCTGTGCGACCACCGTGTTGTCGGTGACCTCGTCGCCCACCTGGATGCGCATACCACCCAGGACGGTCGGATCGACCACCGAGTTAATGTGCACCGGATGGCCGGTCTTCGCCGAATAGATGGCGACGAGCTTCTTGACCTGCTCCTTGCTCAGTGGCGTTGCCGTGGTGACGGTGACCATCGATTCGCCCATATGACGGGAGAACTTGTTGATCAACCACTGGATGGTCTGCAGATAGCGGCGGTTGCGCAGATTGCAGGTCGCATGCTCGGCCAGACGCTTGGTCACCACATTGAAGTCGGCATTGCCGATCAGGCTGTACAGCAGCTTGATACGGGCTTCGGCGGGGACGGTTGCGTCATACAGCTTGCTGCGTACGACCGGAAGGTTGAGCAGTGCGGAATGCAGCTGGGCAAGCTCGATGGAGACCTGCAGAGTAGCATTCGTGTGGTCCGCGTAGTACATCATGCCATCCACACCGAAATCCTCGGTGGCGTTGGCGATGTCGGACACGCGGCTCCAACGGCGGGCCACCAGATCGGACATGATTTCCATCGTCAACGGATGGGCCTCATCTCCAATGAGGGTCTTGACTACCGCAACCTTGTCTTCGACTGGGCGCGACGGGTCGGTGAGGGCACGTTCAAGCTGGACGTTGTGGTCGAGCGCGTTGGTGATCGTGAACAGTTCGTTCCCGATGCGCCATGCGTCCTCGCCGCTGTCGCGCAGCCTGGGGGCCAGCGAGTCACGCGAAACGCGGTCTGCGATACGCGATGCTTCTCCTCGCATTGGTCACCTCCCTTTCTTGAAGGTTTCGATCACTTCTTGTCGCTGTCCAGATCGGCGATCATCTGATCGATCATCGTCGACTGCACGTCGTCGCTTTCCAGCTTGCTGCCCAGGATCTTGCCGGCCAGTGCCGTTGCCAGCACGCCGACCTCACCCTTCAGGCTCACCAGAGCCTGCTGCTGCTGGGATTCGATGGAACGCTGGGCGGTGGCGGTGATCTGCGCCGCATCAGCCTCGGCACGTACGTGCGTCGGCGATGATGTGCGATGCCTCCGCGCGAGCGTCGTCGCGGATCTTGGAAGCTCGACGCGTGCGTTGCTCAGCTGGGCATCGTACTTCGCCTTGGCTTCGTCGGCATCCTTCTGGGCCTGTTCGGCCTTGGCGATGCCGCCTTCGATCTTGGCTGCGCGCTCATCGAACACGGCCTGGAACTTCGGCAGGAAGAACTTGTAGAAGAACACGGCGACGATGATCAGAATGACCAACGACCAGAAAATGTCGTAGCTTTTCGGAAGGAACAGTTCCATCTCGCTAGCTGCGGTCACCATAGTGTCTTCCTCCTTTCACGTTCGTTTGCGTCTTCGGTGTTTACCTTGGGGATCAAGTCTTACTTGATGAAGGCGAGCACGAAGCCGAGCAGTGCCAGCACCTCGACGAATGCCAGGCCCAGGAACATGAGGGTCTGCAGACGGCTGCCGAGCTCAGGCTGGCGAGCGGTGCCTTCGATGGTCTTGCCGATCAGGATGCCCAGACCGATGCCAGGGCCGATGGCGGCGAGGCCGTAGCCAACGACGTTCAGGTTGCCGGCAACCTCAGCGAGGGTAACGATATCCATGATTGTTTCCTTTCTGGTTATTGCTTGACAAGAAGCAACAATTAAAAAGCCGGCGGTCAGTCGATCTCCGGATAGCTCATATTGATGTATGCGGTGGTCAGGATGGCGAAGATGTAAGCCTGCAGGCAAGCGACCAGCGCTTCGAACAGGAACATGAACATGCCAGCCGCGAAGGTGACGACGCCGAATGGCATGAACACCTTGTTCACCACATCAATGAGGAAGTACTGCGTGGCCGAAAGGCACAGCGCAAGAATCAAGTGGCCCGAAACCATGTTGGCGAACAGTCGGATCGTCAACGAGAACGGACGGATAATCAGCAGCTCAAGCAGCTGAATCGGGGACAGCAGAATGTAGATCGGGGCCGGAACACCCTTCGGGAAGATCTCATCCCTCAGGAAGTGGCCGAGGCCCTTTTCACGAATGCCTGCAATCCAGTATTGGCAGAAGCACACATGGCGAATACCAGCGGCAGCGTAATGGTTGCGCTTGCCGCGATATTGAAGCCTGGGATGATGCCACACAGATTGAAGACCAACAACGTGCAGAACACGGTGGTGATCATCGGCACATAACGCTTGCCGCGCAGCTCGCCCATCACCTGATAGACGATGTTGTCACGGACGAATTCGATCAACCATTCGACTGCTCCCTGCCAACGGCTGGGGATGAGCTTTGCACGGCTTGCCGTAATTCCAAGAACCAGCAACATGATGACGGTCGCAAGGATGCGAACGAGGATGATGCGGTTGATGGCGAACGGCGTGCCTGAAAAACGAACGGATCGGGAAGGAAGTCATCGACACTGGGCATTTCGGGACCATCAGCGATGGTCAGCATGCCCTTTCCCAATGCACCAATCATTCACGCCTCCTGCTCTTGTGTCAGCTGTTAGTTTAACCCAACAACCGAGTCGAATGTGACGTTCTGGTTACTTAACCAAAGCGTACTTCGAAGTGCGCGTCGACGCGAACGGAGTCCCGTGCGACGCATTCGACTCCGAATGGCTGGATAGGATTATTAGCCCGTGTCTAGACAACATCCACACACTTGGCTTTTCCATACTCCCATTTGGTTTTCCCGGCGTTTCGCAGCAAGCTGTACTAACTAGACACAGCTTTGTGAATCGTCGGATAGCCGACGCAACCAATAGTTTGTTTTACGAAAACAGCATATTGATAAAACGTTTCACCAAGTATATCACATATAACACAGGTGCTGCATATAAAGAAAGAGGGGCCGCATACGCAAGCCCCCACCAGTAAACAGCCGTAAATCACGCGCCAATCACGGCCGCACGTCAATCACATCAATATGCGGATCAATCCACAAATCAATCGCGAATCACGCCATAACCGTCACGCACGAACGGCGCAAACGCGTCGACACGCGGCGAACCCGGCTGATGACGAATCGAACGATCCGTGCCAAGACGCTTCTGCGCACGAAGCTGCGGAACCTCGCTCAAATCGTATGGCGTGGTCTGATACACCCAATTCAGCCAATTGCGCCACAGGAGATTGGCATGGGCGCGCCACGCGAACACCGGCTCCAACTGCGGATCATCATGCGGGAAATAGTTTTCGGGGAACGGCACATTCGTCATGCCCTTCTTCATATCACGCTCATACTCCTCGGCCAAGGTGTACTTGCCGTACTCCCAATGGCCAAGCGCGAACACTTCCGAAAATCACGGGTGGCGATCAGCCCAGGACCGGACTTCGGACCCCACGTGAGCACCTGCAACTCCGGATTGCGCGCGATATCACCCTCGTCCACCCCCGCAAGGCGAGAATGCGGCTGCAGGCAAATCTCATCGAAGCCGTTCGTCAAAAAGCAGTATTCATCCTGCAAATACTGCGGAAACACGCCAAAAATCTTCTCTGGCAAATTCTCTTTACGCACGTTATAGCGATAATTGAGCGCACCCATCGCACCCCAGCACAAATACATAGTGGAGAACACATGCGCGGAAGCCCAGTCAAGAATCTGCTTGAACTCATCCCAATAATCGACCTGTTCGAAATCAAGATGCTCAACAGGGCACCCGTCACCACGAAGCGTCGTAATAGTTGTCTTGGAACGCCTCAATGGTCTCATAGAACTTCACCAGATGGTCGGCGCTCACATGCGTACCCTCGTGCGTGGAGGTCTTCATGAAATCGATCTCCACCTGCAGCGGACTTTTCGAGATCAAACGCAGCAGCTGCGTTTCCGTCTCGATTTTCTTCGGCATGAGATTTAAGATCACCAGCTTGAGCGGACGCACGCGCTGGCGCTCCGCTTCAGGCTTTTCAAGCGCGAAAATACGCTCGGAGTCGAGAATGTCTCTGGCCGGAAGGCCGCTGGGGATCTTGATAGGCATGCTTCTATTATGGTGCGGGCTCGGATATGGCGCACTTCCCTGCCCCCACGATCAGCCGAAACCGTTATAGGAAAAATGAATAACGCGCTATTTGCAACGCGGTTTTGCATGGCCGGACTGATGCGACACGCCGATTTGACATATTTGGAAGTAATCGTAAGTTAATAGAGCTGTCTTAAAGACAAGCCGACGCGGGGTGGAGCAGCTCGGTAGCTCGCTGGCTCATCAACCCACGAGGTCCATGGATTCAAATCATCCCCGCTAACCAACGCCTCGGGCTTCACATGGAAGAAGTCCGAGGCTTTTTCTATATCTTCAAGGCTCCATGCCACTCGCCTAGTCATCTTCTGTGAAATCGAAGACCTATCGACACCAAGAGCGTTCGCCAGATCCTTTTGTTTGACATTGCGAAGAGTCATGGCCACTTTCATATTTCGCGTGACTATATCCTGCAAACTGACAGATTCGGCCTGAGCTGCGACCTTAGCTGATTGTTGCTGTTGTCATAGCACATAAGTTTAGCGAAACTAACAAAAAGATAGAACACGACACGCCGAACGAGCAGGTCTAACTATATTCGTGGTTAGATGTGAGTGTGACAAACATTTTAGTAGATTCGCCCACTGTAGGTGAAAAGGTCAAACGCCTTATGGGACTCAATGGCCTGACACAGGCAGAAGTCGCTGAAATATTGCACTGCTCACGGTCCACGGTCTCGCAGAAATGCACTGGCCGAATCGCTTTCAGCGCGAATGAGATAAACGAGCTTGCCGAACTCTTGCATGTCAGCGCCGATGTGCTCCTTGGGCGAGTTCCGTTGGAGGTGAAGTGACGGTGCTTGGGCTTGTTTCTTTGATTGTTTCAATTGTGGCGCTGGGTGTCGCTTTGCACGCTGAATCTCTCGTCGGCGACGCCAAGTGGAAGGCCGACGAAGCGTTGTCGGTGGCGGGTTATGCGGAGGACTTGGCCCGCGAGGCAATGGGTGTGCCGCCGTCGATGGCAGATCGGAGGTGAAATGATGCTGATTCATGACGCTTCGGGTGCTGTCGCCGTCGTATCGGCTGAATCGGTGAGGATTGTCGGCGAGGGCTGCATTGTCCTTAATGCGCGCGCCGTGTACATCCATAATCAGGCGTTGACGCCAGAGCAGGCCGCGATTGTCAAGCGTGGTGTCATGGCCACGCTCGACAATCCAGCGGCGTTAGAAGATCTGCATGGGAAGCACGACGTCGCCAGCGTCGATCTGCCACCACGGAACGGCCTTGGGGTTGATGGTGATGGCGTGGATGCTCATGTCGGGAACCTGACGGTCTGGACGAAGCTGGTGCCGGACTTCAGACGTTCGGAGAGCTCACTGACCGTGGAGGCCGTCGCACCGGTGATGGTAAGCGGCGTGGTCGTTCCCAGGTAAAGGGCGAAGTCGAACGTGTTTTCGTCACTCATTGTTCTTCCTTCCTTCGTTGTTTGAAAGGTTTGGTTTGTGCGATTACAAGCCTATCGCTGCGGAGGAAGGAGCCTAAATCCATGAATCAAGGAGCAGTGAAATGAGCGTTTTCAATCCGGAATGCACCAGCAATTACTTCCAGGTGCAGGACATCGACCCGTCGGAATGCACCGGCGGCAACCCCTACCGCTTCGCCTGCCGCATCAAGGTGGCCGGAAGCACGTTCGGTTCGATGGTCTGGACATGGGCGACCTTCAGACGATGAAGGGCGCGATCAACAAGGCGATGACGCACGCGCGTCGAGCTCGCCGTGAATGGGAAGGAGCCAGGAATGAGCGTCACAGTCAAGCGGGTGGACGGCAAACGGCATTGCTTCTTCGAGCTGATCGTCGAGACGGAGGACGCATGACGGTGCGCGTCCCGTTCAACGGCGTCGAGCTTGAGGACTTGGAAAGGCAGATAGCGCGATGCTTCGAGCAGTGAAACGTTTCATCCAGATCGTTCTTCTGATTCTGCTCAGCCCCTTCGTGTTGTTCATGCTGGGGCTGGTGCTCTCGATCGTCCTTCTGGATGATTTCCTCAACGACGACGACTGACAAAACTTAACGGCATATGGGGCGTACGGCGTACCCCTGCCACCGCTGAGCCGGGTTAGCGACCGGCAACGCCAGGCGCGTGGCTATCGCGCCATTTGCGAGACGAAATTTAGCTCCCGACCCTCTCAGCCGTCGATTAAGGCGGAATCGGGCGACCATAGACGGCTTCGGCCGTGGCCTGATTGGGGACCATTCCCGGCGGCTTCGGCCGCTCTTGTTATCGACGGCGCGGCTCCGACCGAAACGTTCTGCGAGACCTTTGGAATCTGTTGACGGCCCGGCCGGGGAATCTCGGCCGAGCGTTTCATCAGCAGATTCTAGGTCTTGACCTCTCAAGCGCTCACCAACCGAAAGCTACAGGAAGGATTGAAATTGAGCAAGGCAACATTCCCCGACAAACTCAGGACGCAGATGAGGATGACACTCCCGATGATCGACAAGAACATCAGATGCAGGGCGAACACCTCACGACAGTCGTTGATGAAGGCGTCCGGATTGAACGACAACCAGCTCCAGGCCGCTCTGAAAATGGCCTACGGAGAGCAGGGCGTGCCAGCTCCCGTCTACCGTTCTCCCGCCGCCGGCAAGATGTACGATTCCGAGTCTCTGCTGTTGACGCTGGCCAAATGGTGCGGGATGTGGGCCTATGTCATCGAGGATTAAGCCGTCGTTGCACGAGGTGCTGAACTACCCGGAGGAATCGCGCAGGATGCTCATGCAGGGCTTCTCCGACGCTGTGGACCGCATCGCGGCGAACAACCGGCGCACCGACATCGAACTGTTCCAGGTCTGCCGGGCGCTCGGGGAGCCGAACGTACCGGCCCTGCTCAGTCTGTGCGATGACGGCCTACCGGCGTACAAGGCCGGCGCATGGCGCATCGACTGCCGCAGTTTCCGCAAATGGGCAACCGCCTACACGCCATACCGGCCGCAGACGAAACCACAAACCGCATATGAAGGTGAGCCACTGTTTTGAAACCGCAGATTCACATCTCGCTTGACGTCGAGGACCACGACCTGCCGCAGCCCGGCGATGTGGAGATAGGCCAGAACATCATCTGCCGGACGGGCCGCGCATGGTCTGGTCGGACATCTCGAAGGCCGACTGGCCGATTGTCGCCGCGAAGCTGGAACAGATCGCGCTGCTGCTCAGGGACAAGGCCACGGCATGACCCGCATCAGCATGCTGACCACCACCGAGGCCGCGACCAGACTAAACGTCAGCAAACGCACGCTGATCCGGTGGCGGCAGTCCATCCCGATCATCGGACCGCCGCCAATCCGCATCGGCAACTCGATCATGTACGCCGAACAGGACGTGAACGGCTGGATACTCACCCAACGAGAGAAAGGCAAAGCATGAGAAGACAGACCGTAGATCCACGCATCAGAGCGAAGGTCATCGCCACATACGGCAACCGGTGCTGGCTCGGCATGCCGGGCTGCTCCATCACCGCGACCGAGGACGACCACATCGTACCGTACAGCCACGGAGGCAGGGACACCGTGGCCAACCTGCGCCGCGCATGCAAGCATTGCAACGCGATGCGCCAGGACCGCGTGCTGTCCGGATACGGCGCGACCCTGCACGCGGTCATCGGACCTCCACGCGCAGACTTCGGCATGGCCATGCAGTCCATGCTCCGCCGTGACAGCATCGTGGTCAGCTTCGACAGTCTGCTGCGCGACCTGTGCCCGACGCAATCCAAAGCGACCGACGGGCTGCGCCTCGCCGCCGCGATGGCCATGGGACGGCGCGGCCCGCACGCTGGCCAAGAGCCTCGGA
>ENA-OQIM01000166-OQIM01000166.1-human-gut-metagenome-genome-assembly--contig:-NODE-166-length-22780-cov-1.534499_pt1 | contig 22780 bp, 26 predicted proteins | sample MGYA00242579_ERZ504744 | MGnify/ENA primary metagenome ERZ504744 (study PRJEB26092, sample SAMD00036441) | human gut metagenome | host: Homo sapiens | study: EMG produced TPA metagenomics assembly of...
ATACTACTGTATTCCGTAATAACTCCATTGTGACGCATGGAAACACACAATACATTTCTTATTATGACGCTGAAGGATGGCTGATGTTAGGCAAACGCCGTCTGGGCACTGGGGAATGGATTTTGCACCGTACCCAATACAAAGGACATGTAAAAGATGCACATAACATTATCAGTATGATGGTGGACGGCGACGGCTATCTTCATCTTTCTTTTGACCACCACGGACATAAACTGAACTATTGCCGCAGCATTGCCCCCGATACACTTGTTTTGGGAGATAAAGAGCCGATGATAGGCAACGAAGAAGAGGATGTGACCTATCCTGAATTTCATTTGTTGGCTGATGGCGGTTTGCTTTTTGTATATCGCTCGGGCGCTTCCGGAAGAGGAAATATGGTAATGAACCGATATGATGTGAAATCCCGTAAGTGGGAGCGTGTGCAGGATGTCCTTGTAGATGGAGAAAACGAGCGGAATGCCTATTGGCAGTTGTATGTGGACCAATCAGGAACCATCCATCTTTCCTGGGTGTGGCGTGAAACCTGGCATGTGGAAACCAACCATGACTTATGCTACGCCCGTTCTTTTGACGGAGGTAGAACCTGGTATAAGACCAACGGACAGAAGTATGAGCTTCCTATCCGCCTGGCAATGCCGAATATGCCTGCCGTATTCCTCAGAATGCCGAACTGATAAACCAGACCAGTATGAGTACGGATGCCGGAGGTCATCCGTACATCGCTACCTACTGGCGCAATCCCGATAGTGATGTTCCCCAATACCGCATTGTTTGGCATGATGGCGTGAACTGGCACAACCGACAGGTTTCCGAACGCAAGACCCCTTTCTCGCTCAAAGGGGGAGGAACCAAGATGATTCCCATGTCCCGTCCCCGGATGGTGGTGGACAATGGAGAAGTGTACTATCTGTTCCGTGACCAGGAACGTGGAAGCAAAGTTTCCATATACTATACCAAAGACGTACAGTTTGGTGAATGGCACGTGAAAGACCTGACGGATTTTGCCGTAAATGCGTGGGAACCCAGTCATGACACGGAGTTATGGAAAATGAAGAAGCAACTTCATATTTATGTACAGGATACCCGACAGGGAGATGGCGAGAAGCAGGTGGAAACAGAACCGCAAATGGTTTATGTGTTGGAATTGTAAATAATGTGCTGATTTGCCAATGACCATGCGGCATATAGCGCAAGCACATTAGTACATTAGTAAATTGGCAAATTGATAAATTATTAATATGATGAACAAATTATTGAAACAAACCCTTGTTTGTGCAGGTACCTTGCTGCTTTCCATGCAGGTTGTCGCCAAACCTTCTTCCGAAGCCAAGGAAGTACGGGGGATTATAGACAAGGTAAACACTTATTGGCAAACGCATAACAAGCCCGAAGTCCGTTCGTTTTGGGACAATGCCGCTTACCACACCGGAAATATGGAGGCATACTTTCTGACCGGTAATGAAAACTACCGTGCATATTCTGAAACCTGGGCTATACACAATGAATGGAAGGGAGCCAAGGAAAAGGATAAGTCTAAATGGAAATACTCTTACGGTGAGAGTGATGAATATGTATTGTTCGGAGATTATCAGGTTTGTTTTCAGACATATATCGACCTTTATACTATTCTTCCGGACAACTATAAGATAGCCCGTGCCCGCGAAGTGATGGAGTATGAGATGAGTACACCCAATCATGATTACTGGTGGTGGAGCGACGGTCTGTATATGGTAATGCCTGTCATGACCAAACTGTATAAGGTGACGGGCAATCATCTCTATTTGGATAAATTGTATGAATATATTGTATATTCGGATAGTATCATGCTCGACCGGGAAACCGGCCTGTATTATCGGGATGCCAAATATGTTTATCCTAAACACAAGACTTCCAGCGGAAAGAAGGACTTTTGGGCACGTGGTGACGGATGGGTGCTTGCCGGACTGGCGAAGGTGCTGAAAGATCTTCCCGCTGATTACGAGCATCGTTCTTTTTTTCGTAAACAAGTATGTGAAACTGGCCGAAGCAGTCGCAGCTATCCAGCAACCGGAAGGCTATTGGACCCGTAGCATGATGGATCCCACTCATGCTCCGGACCGGAAACCAGCGGAACGGCTTTCTTTACTTACGGCTTCCTTTGGGGAATCAATATGGCTATCTGGATGAGGCAGTGTATAAACCGGTGATAAATAAAGCATGGAACTATTTGGCAAAGACTGCTTTGCAGAAGAATGGCAAGATTGGTTACGTACAGCCGATTGGTGAGAAGGCTATTCCGGGACAAGTAGTCGATGCTGATTCTGAAGCTAATTTCGGGGTAGCGCTTTTCTGTTGGCTGCTTGTGAATATGTTCGTTATCTGGAAGCTCCTGAAAATCAGGATCGTGCCTACTGGTGCAATCTGCTTTATAAGATGGCAGCTCCCGTACTGAGCAATATGGCGGAAGGTAATCTGAAAAAGAATATGCTGGTAGAGGTGAGTCCTAATTGGGATGGACGTAACAAAGGAGTGACTTATATGGAAACCTTTCGGACGCCTTATGGCAGGTGTCGCTCCCTGGCTGACACTTCCCGATGATGATACGGAGGAAGGCCGGATGCGCAAGCAACTTCGTGAATGGGCTTTGAAAAGCTATGCCAATGCAGTAGACCCTGCCAATCCCGACTATCTGTTGTGGAGAGGACACGGCCAAGCTTTGGTAGATGCGGCATACGTGGCCGAAAGCTTTCTGCGTGCTTACGACCAACTCTGGATGCCTTTGGATGATACTACCAAGAAACGTTATTTTGAAGAATTTACCCAATTGCGCCGTAGATCCGCCTTACACCAACTGGTTGCTGTTTTCTTCTACCATCGAGAGTTTCCTGGCAAAGGCAGGGACGGAATGTGACGAATACCGTATCAATTCGGCTATCCGCAAGGTGGAGGAATGGTACACGGGAGATGGCTGGTATGCGGACGGCCCTTCTTTCGCTTTCGACTATTATAGCAGTTATGTCTTCCATCCCATGTATCTGGAAACGTTGCAGGGCATGAAGGATGCAGGGAAATACACTCGTATTCATTATAAAAAATATTATGACCGCGCCTTGAAACGTGCCAGGAAATTCAGCCTTGTACTGGAACGCTTGATTTCTCCTGAGGGTACTTTCCCGGTATTCGGCCGTTCCATTCCTTACCGTTTGGCCACTATGCAACCCTTGGCGCTGATGGCTTGGTATCAGCAGTTGCCCGAAGGGGTGAGCAACGGACAGGCGCGTGCCGCACTGACTTCTGTGATGCACCGGATGTATGACAATACCGAGAACTTCAATGAGGCGGGCTTCCTGACCATAGGTTTTGCAGGCCGTCAGCCCAATGTGGCGGATTGGTACACCAATAACGGCAGTCTTTATATGACATCACTGGCATTCCTTCCGCTGGGGCTTCCTGCCGCACATCCGTTCTGGACAGATGCCGCACAACCTTGCACACAAGCCAAGGCATGGGGCGGACAGCCTTTCCCGAAAGACCATCACTGGAGTGATGATATACGCACTTGGGATTTATTCTGATTGTTTTCAGATGCGAATGACGCAGAGGTGATACGAAGTTGTTTTTTATACTTATCCGTATCATCTGCGTTGTTCGTGTTTAAAAAATAAAAGCTTTGTGTCATCTGTATCTGAAAATGGCAAAAAGATAGTAGCTTTGCATCCATGAAAACAAAACTTCTCCCTATTCTGAGATATATAGTACATTGCATTGCTTCTTCTGTGCATTGTACTTTGCCGTTTTTTTCCCGTCATGGCCGAAGGGTATGCTCGTCATATTTATCCGTGGCTGTCGGCGGCGTTGTCCGCTATAGCTTCTGTTTTCCCTTTTTCTTTAGAGGAGGTGCTGGTGGTCGTAATCATTTTATGGATGATTATTTATCCTTTTCTTAAACGCCGGAAGAAGAAAAGCTGGAGATTCATTGTGGGCAGGGAAGTGGAGTTGCTGGCATGGGTCTATATCTGGTTTTATCTGGGGTGGGGTTTGAATTATTTCCGTTACGATATTTACCGGCGGATGGAGGTGGAACCTGCCGGTTACGATGAACAGGCATTCCGTCGTTTCCTTGCTTCCTATACAGATAGTCTGAATCAGTCCTATACGGCTGAGGTGAAACGGATCCTGAAAGGATGCGGCAGGAGATAAAGGAGATTTACCGGCAGGTTCCGTCTATGTATGGTTTGGCTCTTCCCCAGGATTATCAGCATCCCAAGCAAGTGTGGTTCAATCCGCTTTATTCGGGTGTGGGAGTATTGGGATATATGGGACCTTTTTTTTGCGGAGTCGCAATTGAATGAAGAATTGCTTCCTGTACAATTGCCATTTACGTATGCCCATGAACTGTCTCACCTGTTGGGGGTAAGTAATGAGGCGGAAGCGAATTATTGGGCTTACAGGGTTTGTCGCTCTTCAAAGCGGCCGGCGGTGCGTTATAGTGCCTATTTCGGTCTGTTGCCCTATGTGCTGGTCAATGCATCTTCTGTGTTGACGGAAGAGGAATTCGTGAATGGATTAAGACGATCCGTCCCGAAGTGGTGAAGGATTATGAATATAAACGTATGTATGGAATGAGCGTTATAGTACCTGTTGGGTGAAGTGCAGAATAAAATTTATAACCTGTTTTTAAAGGGTAACAACATTCCTCCGGCAGAAAGAATTATGCGGAAGTGATCGGGATACTGCTTTCTTTGGAAGAAAAATAGAAACAGAATGTTCAGGCTGGACTTGAATTCGATTGTGACAGTTATAACTTGATCCAAGAGTTCTATAACAAACGAGCTTTATATTGTTGCTCCACTGCTACCACTTTTCATCGGCATTTCAGCAGGAAGGGTGGTAGCAGTGGCAGCAGAAATATAAAAACTCTAAAGAAGAACTGCTCAGGATGATTCCAAGCAATGATCAGAATCCGCCAGGGAGTCTACTGTTTCTGTTTCACATAATCCGAAGGCGACATTCCGTATTCGTCCTTGAAACATTGGCGGAAATAGGCCACACTGCTGAATCCTATCATATAGGCTATTTCTGAAATAGTATATTGTCCGGACATCAGCAGTTCCACTCCCTTGCGCATTTTACCTTACGGATAAATTCGTTGGCGGACATATCTGTCAGTCCTTTTATCTTGCGGTAAAGGGTGGAGTGACTCATGCACATCTTGTCGGCAATGAAAGCGATATCCATCTTTTCCATTTCCAGATTCTCTTCGATTATTTGCGTGATTTTCTGCAAGAATTCATTATCCAGTTTGTTTAACGAACTCACGGCACTTTCCTGTTTGGGCTGCGTATCGGCCAGTGCCAGCAGAGAGGCTATTTTCTTACGGGTTTCCAACAGGTTGTTGATGCGACTGTGCAGCAGCTTGGCACTGAACGGTTTGGTAAGATAGGAATCTGCTCCGGATGCATATCCTTCTTCCTTGTCTTGTAAAGAATCTTTAGCCGTCAGTAAGATTACAGGGATATGGCTGGTGCGCATATCCTCTTTTATTCGCTTGCAAAGTTCGATACCGTCCATGACCGGCATCATGATATCACTGACAATGATGTTGGGAATTCGTGCCTGTGCCAGTTCCCAGCCTTCTTTACCATCCTTGGCAGTGATTACTTCATAGATATCTGTAAAAGAGCTCCGGATGTATTCCCGTATGTCGGCATTGTCCTCTACCACCAGTACAATGGGATGATTTTCGGTTGGTGTATCGGTAATGGTGGTTTCCTCTGCATCCATCGGCTTCTTTTCCATATCATGTTGGGCATGGATAGCGTTGGGATACGTATTCTCGGTGAGCAGGCGCAGCGTGAATGTGGTTCCCGTATCCACTGCGCTTTCTACTTTCAGGATTCCTTCGTGCAATTCGCTCAAACCTTTGACCAGAGCAAGCCCGATGCCCGAACCCGATGCCTGATATTTGCTTTTGCCTGATAATAGCGATCGAAAATGTGTGGTAACGCTTCGGCGTCAATGCTATGACCGGTATCACTGACACTGATTTCCGTGTATTTTATCTGGTTCTCTTCTACTGAACGGAGTGATAAGGTGATATCTCCCTCGGAAGTATATTTGGCAGCATTGCTCATCAGGTTGTCCAGTATGATGGTGATCATGTCCGCGTCATAGAAGATTTCCGTATCTTCTGTTTCGATATGAATGTGATAATTTACCTTGTTATTGGGATTCAACTCTTTGTAACGTAATCCCACTTCCTGTACCAATTGTCCCAGATCTCCCTTGGCCACAGATAATTTACGGTTCTGGGTCTCGGTCTTGCGGAATTCCAGTATGCGGTTTATCAGATTCAGCAGACGGGTGGCGCTATCATGAATGATGCTGATTTTGTTGGCGTGTTTGGGAGACAGGGTGGCATCACTCAACAGGTCTTCCAATGGACCTAGAATCAGCGTGAGCGGAGTACGCAGTTCATGGGTGATGTTGGTGTAGAAGCGCAGGCGTTCTTCATTCAGTTCTTGTTTGTTCAGACTTTGCTTGCGCTCCACTTCCAGTGAACTCTCTAAGTCCAGTTTACGTTTATAAAAACGGAGCAATGCATATAATGCGAAGATAAACAATATGACATAACCCAATTTGGCATACCAGGTAAGCCAAAGGGGAGGAGCAATTACCACTGTCAGTTGTGCTGCATTCTCGTTCCATTCCTGATTGCGAAATCGGGTTTTCACTTTAAACACATAGTTGCCGTGCGGTATGTTACGGAAGGTGACCTGATTATCTCCTTGGGTGCTGTACCATGCATTCTCAAGTCCTTCCAGCATATATGAAAATTCTACTTGTGAACTTTGTGTATAATCCAACACATTGAAAGATATGTTGAAAGTGTTTGATTATAAGGTAGCTCAACAATTCTGTTACTGATTGGAACCGGTAACCGGGTATCCCTGCTTTCTGTCTGTTTATTATAGATAAAGAATTGGGTGATGGTAACAGGGGAAACTTCGCGTGGTGATGATAGTTCACGCGGATTGAAATAACATGCCCCGTTTTGGGAGCCGAAAAACAGAGTACCGTCTGGAGTGATGCAAGTGGAACCATCCATGAAATCACCCATAGGTATACCGTCATGATAATTATAATTGTAGAATCTTTTGTTTTTTTCATCTAGACGAGAAATGCCACCATTGGTGCTTATCCATATATAGCCGTCATGGTCTTCCTGTATGGCACGTACCTGTGTGTTTTCCAAACCTTCCTTTGCACCGAATGACACAAAGACATTAGGTTGACTTACATCTTTAAAAATAATAATACCTTCCCGGGTGGCAACAAGAATGCGTTTGCGAGAATCTTCCATCATATAATTCACGGCATTGGATGGAAATGAATGGTCTGTTGTGAAATTATAAAGCTTTTTATCATCTTCATCAAACACACATACTCCTTTGCCGAATGTTCCTACCCATAATTTCCCGTTTTTGTCCCGTATGATACCGTGTACCATAATATCGGGTAACTGGGCGTTTAATTCTTTCTCGTACGACAATTGGTTATTAAAATAAGAATAAATTCCCGTTGGTACCTATCCATATCTTGCCGTTTATATCCTCACTGAAGGAGCAGATATCGAGGAACTCCGAGCCTTTATCTCCTATGCGGGTGATACGTCCGTCTTTGGGAGTATAAAGCAATATGCCATTTTTATAAGTGCCTAGCACAGTCGTTCTTGTTTGTCTTGGTAAATCACATTGATATGTGTTTGTGGGTGCAGCCGGCATTCGTGTAAAGAGAAGTTTTTGGTTTTCTTTCCTTTTTCATAAATTCCTAATTCACCTTCTCCTCCCAGCCATATTTGGTGATTATCTGCCCATAATCCCCATACTTGTTTATTATTGATCTTACCTTGTTTTTCAATAGTATAGGCAATGGTGTTGAATAATGGCTGTGCATAACTGATAAAATCCACTCCACCGCGGTAGTTGCCAATCCAAATATTTCCGAATGAATCTTGTATGATGCTTCGTGCATTGGGTCCGGATAATCCATGGTTGTCATTCGTTACCGTAATATTGGAGAATGTATCTTTTCTGGAGATATAAATGTATTTTCCCTGAGATTGAGAATACTCACTCCTCCCATGTTGGTACATATCCATAGAGTGCCGTCTTTCATTTGTTTGATATCAAGAATCTGATCTGACAATAATGAGTTTTCATTTCCTTCTATGTGTTTGAATGTGATGAATTTTTCGCTTTGCGGATTGAAAAGTGCCAGACCGTTGTTGGTGCCTACCCATACGTTCTTATTCTTGTCTATGCATAGAGCGCGTACTTCATTATCGGGAATGCTATAAGGATTATTGGGGTCATGCTGATAATTTTTTGCAGTACGGTCTTTAAGGGATACAATGCTTAATCCTCTGAGATGATGGCCAATGTACAGATTGCCGTTACCGTCCTCTTTTGATACCCAGTTATTACCTTCCAGACCTTTTACATTCTTAGAAGAATAGGGGGTAAACAATTTGGTTTTCCGATCATAGTAATCAACTCCGAAATGATAATGTGTGATCCATAAGCCGCTGTCGGCAGCAACAGATAAGTCTGTGATATCATTACTGAGCATATAATTGCCCGTGGCAGGAATGCGTGATATGGTTTCTGTTTCATAATCAAAATAACAAAGTCCATCTCGTTGTGTGCCTATCCAGACTTTGTTTTCATAGGGGTCTGCAAGTACGACATTCAGTTCGTTACCACTTAATCCTGAATTATTCTTGGTATAGATGTTGAATTGACGTCCATCAAACCTGTTAAGACCAGATTCGGTTGCTATCCATAAGTAACCCTTTTTATCTTGAGTGACACTGACTACATAATTGCTGGACATACCGTCTTCCACTCCCAGGCGTTTGATAACATAAGGTTGTGCAGATGCATGGAACAGATAAATAAGACTTAATAATAATGAGATTGAAAATGAATATGTGTGTTTCATATAAAGGTACTTTTATGAGTACAAATATATAGTATTTTCTAAAATATTTCTGTTAATGTACATGACATATTCAGCATACGACAACTAAAAACTCGTTATGAACGATTTTTATATCCTTCTTGCTCAGTTTTTCTTCTACTTGTCTTTTATAATATTTTTATATTTGTCTCAGGAAAATAAAACAGATTAAAAATTCTAATGCTTATGAAAACATAGACTTAGGTTCTTTGCAGGTTTGGTCCGGATGCCTTTATATACAATTCGGAGTTAGGAATGAGAGTTTATTACCTTAATTAAATCTAATTATAAAAGAAAGACGATGAAAGAAAATTCGTTTAAAAGAAATCGAAAGGCTATGATGGCCTTGCTGCTTTGCACAGGTTTCATTGTAACTCAGCCAATTAGTGTTATGGCTGAAGAGATTATGATTTTTGCTCAAACTGCTCAGCAACAAAAACAATCCGTTCAGGAGTTATTAAAGATGCTACGGGGGAACCTGTAATTGGTGCTAGTGTGCTAGAGAAGGGGACTACGAATGGTACAATTACCGATTTTGATGGTAGATTTACGTTGAATGTAATTCCTGGCACTACACTAATATCTCTTATATTGGTTATAAGACGATAGAAATGAAAACTGTAGCAGGACAACCAATAAATTTAACATTGATTGAGGACAGCGAAATGTTGGAAGAAGTGGTAGTGGTAGGTTACGGTACAATGCGTAAGAAAGACTTGACAGGTTCGGTAGTACAAATTAACCCTTCCAAGATTGCTGATCAAAATCCGACTTCTGTTCAAGATGTTTTGCGCGGTACACCAGGATTGCAAATAGGTTATGATGCATCGGCTAAAGGTAGTGATGCTTCTATTTTGCTACGTGGACAGAATTCTTTAGGTACCAATGCAAGCCCAATGATTGTATTGGACGGTATGGCTTTTTATGGTGAACTTTCTGAAATTAATCCTGATGATATTGCACAAATTGATGTGTTGAAGGATGCTTCTTCTGCTGCTATTTATGGTGCTAAAGCTGCTGCCGGTGTCATTATTATCACGACAAAGAAAGGTAAGGAGGGTAAGCCGGTTATTAATGTAGGTGCTAATCTTTCGGTTTCTAGAAAATCAGATTATCGCGATTATTTTGATGCGGCTGGTTATTTGAAATTTCATCAGGACTGGCGTAAAATGTATTATACGTATGGACAGGGTGAGGATGGTTTGTATGACTACTATCAAGCAAAAGATGGTAGTGGTAATTTGTTATATCCAGCTGGTTATTATGATGACCCCCGTACTTGACAGAAGCAGAACAGAAAGCATGGGCTTCCAATATAGGTGTCAGTGGTATTGGTCTTAGTGAAAGTGAATCCATGCTTGGTCTGTTTGCCCGTCGTTTAGAATTCAATAATTCTCCGATGATGATGGAAAATTTTTTGAATGGTCGTATGGTTGATTGGAATGATGCTACTTTCCGCACTGGTTTCAATCAAGATTATAATGCAAGTATTTCGGGAGCTACTGAACGTGTGAATTATTACTTTTCATTAGGTTACATTAATAATGAAGGAGCTGTACAGGGTAATGAATACAATGCTTTCCGTTCTAACATGAAATCAATGCGAAGATTACAGATTGGTTGGAGGTAGGAGCGAATGTTAATTTCCAGGACCGTTCGGATGGAGATATTCAAGTGTCTCTTGGAAGTAATTATTGGGATAATAATATGTTGCGTAATTCTCCATATGCTTCCATGTATGATAACAAGTAATTACGGAAGGCAAATATCCTATGTCTGGTTTGCCTACCAATGGTGGGTACAATTACTACTTTGATCGTCAGTATTATGATTTGGAAAAGGGGTATACCGTATTAAATACTATTTTTAATGCAAAAAATTACTTTGCCAGCAGGTTTTTCTTATCAATTCAATATTGCTCCTCGTTATCAGTGGTTCTATGACCGTTATTGGATGTCTGCTGATTTGCCTAATGCATCTGCTGCTGATCGAGGTGTGAATCGTGGTTGGTCGAAAAATTTTGATTGGAATTTGAACAACACCATTACATGGGACAAGATATTTGGCGAGCATCATTTCACCGCAACTTAGTACAAGAGGCTGAAGAACACCGATATTGGAGTGACAATGTTAATGCACGTAACATCACGCCGAGTGATGCTCTAGGTTTCCATTATACGCAAGGGGCTAACAAGACTCAGAGTGGCTTTAGTACTAATGATACTCATTATACTGCTGCTTCCTATTTGGGGCGTTTATTCTATAGCTTCAAGGATCGTTATATGTTTACAGGAACATTCCGTCGTGACGGTTATTCCGGTTTCGGTTCTAATAATCCTTGGGGTAACTTTGGATCTGTTGGGCTTAGCTGGGTATTCTCTGAAGAAAACTTTATGTCTGATGCTCACGATGGATGGATATGGGTAAGTTGCGTTTGTCTTGGGGAACTAATGGTAACCGTGAATTTGGAGATGTTTACTCTACGTTGTCTAATTTGTCACTGGCAGGTGGAAGTATGGTATATTACCAAAATGGTAACTCGAACGTTGTCAATCCACTTTATATGAGTCGTTTGGCTGCACCTAATTTAGAATGGGAAAGACTAAAGCGTGGAATATCGGTTTGGATTTTTCATTTTTGAATGGAGACTTACTGCTAACATGGATTATTATTTGAAGAAAACAACAGACATGATAATGAGCCAGCGTTTGCCGAGTTTTTCTGGTTTCGGTTCCATCATGGCCAATTTGGGTGAAGTACAGAACCAAGGCTTTGAAATCGCTTTGAATTCTACAAATATTCAAAATAGGAATTTTACATGGAATACTTCCGTAGGATTTTCTATTAATAAGAATAAAATTAACCATATCTACTATGATTATGACGAGAATGGTGTAGAGAAGGATGATACCTCCAATGTTGGTTCATCGGTCAGGCAATCGGTACTATATGGTATTATGAAACCGATGGAGTTTGGCAGAATACTCCTGAAGACATTGCTTCTGCTGCTTTGGTAGGGCAGAAACCGGGTGATCCGAAAGTGGTGAATCACTATACTGAAGATGACCGGATTTTGGAAGATGGTACTCGCATACCTGTCTACAATGATAATGATAAGGTTTATCAAGGGACTACAGCTCCTCCTGTTTACTGGAATTTACGTAACGATTTCACTTTGTGGAGGATTTGACTCTTTCTGTTTCATTATACTCTTATATGGGACACAAGAGCCGTGCTGGTTATTGGTTGAATCAGGAGAACGGAGGGTCACAGGTAACTAACGGCTTTTAATGTGGCAGCTCGTAAATATTGGACTCCTGATAATCCGACTAATGATTATTGTCGTTTGAATGCTGCAGGTCCCAATACGGGGCTGGCTAATGGTGTAGATAAAGTTTACAACCGTAGTTTCGTTCGTTTGGATGACATAACTTTGGGTTATACTTTGCCACAGAAATGGACTAGGAAATTTATGATAGACCGCATCCGTCTTACTGCAAGTTGTAAAAACGTCTGCACCTTTGATAATTGGGAATATGGTGATCCCGAAACTGGCGGATTGGCTACACGCACTTTTAACTTTGGTATTAATGTAACACTCTAATTTCTGAAAAATATTATGAAAACAAGCAATATGATATTTACAAAAGCATGTATGGTACTGGCTGCGACTGCTTTGGTGAACGTTAGCTGTACGGATGATTTTTTGAAACAGGACCCTTTGTCGTTTTACAATCCCGAAAATACTTACACAACAGAATCTGGTTTGCAATCAGCCTTGGCTATGTGTGATTATGGCTTGAAAGAAATGCTGATGGACGGAAATGGTAACGTGATGCCTATGGCTTCCCTTTATTTCATGACAGATATTGGTCTGTATGGGAAAACCGATGCGGGCGATATGCAAGACGATTTTGCCAATAAGATAACTCCGACATCCGGTATGAAAGGTGGTGGGGATGAGAATGCTATGTCACGTTTCTGGGACCGCACATGGAATAGTGTGACTTTTGCAAATACTATTATCTCCAATGTAGGTAAAGTAGAAGGGTTGGATCCCACTTTGCGCGATGAATATTTAGGACGTGCTTACTTTCATCGCGCCTATGCCTACTATCACGGTGTATTATTGTTTGGCGATATACCTTTAATTACGAAGCTGATTGAAGTACCTAAACAAAACTATAAATCCACGAGTAAAGAGGCAATCTTCCAAATGTTGGTGCATGATTTGGAATTCGCTGTAAAACATGTGTCTCCACAGAAAGAGATCGGTTATATAGGTACTGTCAACCAAGAAGCATGTAAGCAATTGCTTATCAAGTGTTATTTAGTTGTAGGTGAATATCAGAAAGCTGAACAATTAGCTACCGATTTGATTAACAATCATGGTTTGGCTTTAATGAATGCTCCGTTTGGAACGAATGTTTCTTCTGGTAATCCGGAAACATGGCCGGTAGAACGTAATGTAATTTGGGATTTGCATCGTGGAGTAAATATAACTGATGCTTCTAATACGGAAATGATTATGCCTATTTTGAATTATTATGCTGAAGGTTTCATCTCCTATCCGCAGATGCGAGCTATGTGTGTGCATTGGAGTAATGGTATTATCCGTGATCCTCATAACTTAGGATCTCCAACTTATAATTATGCACGTACTGCTGGGGAATATGATGCGAAATTAGATTGGGTACGCGCTATGGGACGTGGTATTGGTTGTTTCCGCACTTCTTATCATTATAATCAGACCATTTGGAATTATGATGGTGAAACAGATTGGCAGGATATGCGTCATAATCGAGAAATAGGTAATTGGATGGAAATGACGGATCTTAAATACAATAATCCAAATTCTGCTTATTATGGGAAAAACATGATGCTTTATGCACCAGAAGATTATTATGATCCGGAATCAGGTGATTTGTTGGTGAGAAAAGGGGATTTGCTTTGTTCTGATACTATTCGTAGTTGGTTCCCGACCCCATTGTACAAAGTATATATACTTGATCAAAATGCTGAAGAAAATATGGGGGCTAATCAGTTAATGGAGCAACCAAGGGCAATAGTGTGTCTAATGGTAATCTATACTTGTTCCGTTTGGCAGAAACTTACTTACTTCGCGCTGAGGCTAAGTTCTACCAAGGTAACCCGATTGGCGCTGCAGAGGATGTGAACGTAGTTCGTCGTCGTGCTAATGCCAAAAAGATGTTTACTACTGTAACTATCGGTGACATTGCTGATGAACGTGCTCGGGAATTGTATTTGGAAGAATGGAGACAGCCTGAATTGACTCGTATTTCTTGGTGTCTTGCTCGCAGTGGTCAGCCGGATGAATGGGGAGAAACTTATAATCTGTCTACTTGGGATAAGCAGAGTGGTACGGATTTGAATGGAGGAAGCTACTGGTATAAGCGTACTACGCGCTACAATATTTTCAATCATGGGCCTATTGTTTCCTAACAAGGAATTGAATTATCAAGTAGATAAACGTATCTGTTTTGGCCGATTCCCAACTCGGCTATTACTGCTAATACAGGTGCGCGGTTGCGGCAAAATTATGGATATGACGGCTATGATGAAGCGATTCCGATGTTTACTAATTGGGAAGAAGCAGTGGCTGATGAAGAATTGACAAAATAATGATAGTTTTCAACAGGCGTTGTTGATACTGATAAAGCAAGTCTGATTAACTTGCGAATTAGATTATAGGAGGACTACGGCTTGAAGTGATTTTAACCCGTAGTCCGTTTTTATCCCTTTTAAGTAGAGGAATATAAAATTTCGGAATTCACTATAGAAAAATCGTTCATGCTTAATTTTTCTACTACTCTTGATTATTTTTTAGCCTTTTTTATTCTTTTAAAGCTTTAAGTTTGCAATGTGAAAAATAGATAAAACGAACTTTAAATATAATGCTTATGAGGAATAAATCTGCTCCCGATTAATATTGGGAATGTGACAAAATTCAGCCCAAGGAGTTTCTAATCACAACTCTATTCGGATAATATTATTACCTATAATCTAATTTAATAAGAAAAACGATGAAATCAAACTCGTTCTTAAGAAATCGAAAGGCTTTGACTGCCTTATTGCTTTGTACAGGTTTCGTTGCGACCCAGCCGTTCAGTGTGATGGCTGAAGAAATTGTGACTGCCGTACAAACTGTCCAGCAACAGAAACAATCCGTTTCAGGTACTATTAAAGATCCGGCAGGGGAACCGGTTATTGGTGCCAGTATTTTAGAGAAAGGTACTACCAATGGTACAATTACTGATTTCGATGGTAATTTTACATTGAATGTGGCTCCAGGAGCTACATTGGTTATTTCTTATATAGGATATAAGAATCAAGAAATGAAAGTTATTCCGGGAAAATCACTTAACATTATTTTGCAAGAGGATACAGAAACGTTGGAGGAAGTGGTGGTAGTCGGTTATGGTGTGCAGAAGAAATCAGATGTGACCGGTTCTGTTACTTCAGTAGGGAAGGAGCGTCTGGGAAAACTTCCTGTGACGAATGTATTACAAGCTGTTCAAGGTGCGGCAGCAGGTGTTACTATTACACAAACATCTTCCATTCCGGCGATGCGCCGGATGCTTTGGTGCGTGGCCAGAATTCCATCAATGCTAATTCCGGGCCATATATTGTTGTGGATGGTGTGCCTATCAGCAAGTCGGGAGGTACATTGAATGATATCAATCCGAATGATATTGAATCTATGGAAATTTTGAAGGATGCTTCGGCCACTGCCATTTATGGTACAAACGGTGCGAATGGTGTTATTTTGATTACTACTAAGCGTGGTACTTCCGGCAAGCCGACCATTCGTTATAACGGATATTTCGGGGTGGAGGATTTTTCTCATAAACTAGATTTCTGTGATGGTTCGCAAATCACTCAACGTTATAGAGATTATGTGTCACAGAATCCCGGAGAAACCATGTACAATGACTATGTGAAGAATGCATACGAAGCAGAAAATCAGGCCAATGGTATAGAGAACGATTGGATTGACGCTGTATCGCAAACAGGTATCATCCAAGACCATAACGTAAGTATCGGCGGTGGGCGGATAATGTGAAGTATTACGTTTCTGCCGACTATATGAGTCAGAAAGGTGTGTTGAAAGGTTCAATTACAAACGTTACTCCATTCGTACCAACATTGATATGAGTGTGACTGATTATATGAAGGTAGGGACTAATTCATATATAGTATCTCATAACCGTGACGGTGGGGCGTGTTAACTTTCTGATGGCTGAGGCTATGTCTCCTTATGCAAAAATGTATGAAGAAGACGGCAGCTATTGCATCAATCCGATGTACAGTGAAACTTTGTTTACCAATCCGTTGATGTGGACTACTACTAATCCCGAACGCCGTCAGTGGAATATTAATATAAACGGTTATGCCGAAATTGATTTCGAAAAATTGATTTCTCCTCTTAAAGGACTGACTTATAAATTCAATGGCGGTTATGCATATATGCCCAAACGTTATAATAATTATGAAGGTAAGTCGGTAAATAATCAGACTGGTTATGCTGAAATAAAGAATGAAGAAACACAAAGTTATACCATAGAGAATATCCTTGCTTATAATCGTGATTTTGGAAAGCATCATTTGGATTTGACAGCTTTGTATGCCGCTTCACGTAAGAAATATCAACGTTCGCAAGCTATGGCCAGCAAATTTATTAATGACGACCAGCAGTGGCATAACATGGGTAGTGCGGAAACACCTAGCGTAGCTTCATATACCGACCTTTATACTACTGTTTCACAAATGGGACGAATTAATTATTCTTATGACAGCCGTTACTTGTTTACATTTACAGTGCGTCGGGACGGTTCTTCTGTTTTCGGTGATAATAACAAATACGGTGTATTCCCTTCTGTCGCTTTAGGTTGGAATATTGCCCGTGAATCATTTATGGAATCTTCCAGTAATTGGTTGAATACATTAAAGCTGCGTGCGTCTTATGGTAAAGCGGGTAACGAGGCCATCGGAGTATATCAGTCACGTGTGAAGATGGATTCGGGCATGTTGGCTTTAGGCGGAGCTTCGAATGCAGGTTTATGGCCCAATGATTTGATGGGGAATGCGGATCTGACTTGGGAAACCACAAAGAGTTTCAATGTCGGTCTGGACTTCGGACTTTGGAATAACCGTTTGACAGGTAATATTGATGTCTATTCTCAAAGACCAACGATTTGCTTCTGAAACGTAATTTACCTAAAGTAACTGGTTACAACACCGTGTACTCCAATATGGGTGAAACAGCTAATAAAGGTGTGGAATTGACATTGAATTCTCGTAATATTGTTTCAGGCGACTTTACATGGAGTTCCAATTTGGTCTTTTCATGGAATAAGAATGAGATAAAGGACCTTTATGGGGACGGCCAGAATGACTTGGGTAACCGTTGGTTCCTTGGACATCCGATAGGCGTGATTTATGATTATACAATGGTTGGAATCTGGCAGGAAGATGAGATAGCCCGTGGCGACCATTGGAATTGGGACCCGATTGCAGAAGCTGGTGATGTGAAGTTGGCGGATATCAGTGGCCCTGACGGAGTACCTGATGGCAAGATTGATGACAATGACCGTACCATCAAAGGGCAGACAACACCGAAATGGATTGGTGGTCTGACGAATACGTTCACTTATAAGGATTTTACATTGAGTATCTTTATCCAGACTACAACAAGGATTGAAAAAGAACAATTCATTGATCGGTATGGCAGGTGATGAAATGGGACGTCGTAATACCACTACTGAAATAGGTTATTGGACTCCGGAAAACAAGAGTAACGAATGGCGTTCATTGCGTAAGAACTCAAACAAACATGGATATGGTTTCCCTTGTGATGCCAGTTATACACGTATCAAAGACATCACATTAAGTTATACTTTCCCACAGCGCATGATTCAGAAGATGGGTATCGGTGGTTTGCAGCTTTATGTGAGCGGACGTAACCTGTTTACTTTCACGGATTGGGTAGGTTGGGATCCTGAAGCTCGTCAGGTAGCTCGTGGTAATAGTTCATGGGATAGTACAAGAGGTGAAACTGTATATGACAGCAGTAACTACCCGATGACTAAGAGTTGTGTATTTGGAGTTAATTTAACATTCTAAAAACGAAGAACTATGAAATTTAGAAATATATTATTAACAACTTTTGCTGCATCGGCATTTGTTATTGGGACTACATCATGCAGCGATAGTTTTCTGGATGAGAAAATGTACTCTAGTTATGGTCCGGAAGTATCAGATGTAAATGCGAAATTGGTAGGTCTGCACCGTCAATATGCTGCTATATGGGGAATGTCCAGTCAGCAGGGATTTGTAGGATGCTGGCAGGTAGGTACGGATGTAGGTGCTCCCGGTGACACTCAGGGGGTAGAGGTTCCTTTTTACAGATATCAGGAATTGAATGCAGAGAATGCAGGGGTAAGTTTCCTTTGGGAAAATTATATGAGCTCATTAATAGTGCGAATCAGATTATCGCTTCACAAGCTGAAGGCGGTGATGCGGCGGCAACAGCCGAAGCCATGTTCTTTCGTGCTTATGCATACAATATGTTGGTGACATTATGGGGAGATGTACCTTTGGTGACAGAATCTACTAGTATTCCGCGTACAGATTATACCCGTAATGCGGTTGCCGAGGTGGATGGAGTCATTGATTCTGACTTGGTTTATGCCATGTCTAATCTTCCGGTAGTGGGAGCTGCCAAAAATGAAAGCCGTATAAATCAGGATATGGCAAGACAGTTGGCAGGAGAAGCCTATCTTCGGATGGGTATGCGTGATGCTCCTATTTCAAGAAGGCGGAAGATGCGGTGACGCCTATTATAACAGGTGGTAAATATGAACTGATTTCAGCAAGATATGGTAAATATGCGGCCGAGCCGGGTGATTATTATCATGATATGTTCCGTTGGGGGAATCAGCGTCGTTCACAGGGGAATATGGAGGCTATCTGGACTTTCGAAATGGAGTATAACCGTGATGTGAATGGCGGTACGATTGACAATCCGCAACAACGTCGTAACTGGGTTCCTGCTTTCCATAAACTGGATGGTATGGTGAATGCGGATTCCATAGGCGGTCGTGGTAATGGCCGTTTGCGTATCAGCAATTTTGTGAAATACGGATTGTATGAGAAAGGTGATATCCGTAATTCTAATTATAATATCCGTCGTGTAATGTGGTATAACAAGCCCGGTTTTTCAAAAGAAGTTGGTATTGATGCTAAAGGGTTCTTGGTGGATAAAGACAAAGGTGTAAGAAATGTGACATTAAAAACGGGCGACCAGGTCATCCCTCACGAGGGAGATTCATTGAACGTATTTTTATCCTCATCCACTAAATAGGGGGTCGTTATGATGAAACCGATGATTTTGGTTATGCTGTAGTGAAGGACTGGCCTGTGATGCGTTTGGGAGAAACTTACTTGCTTCGTGCAGAGGCTCGTTTCCGTCAGGGGAATACACAGGGGGCGGCTGATGACATCAATGTGTTGCGCGACCGTGCCTTTAAAGACTATCGTGCGGTGGCTCCGGGTGCTGGTAAAGTAACGGCTGATCAGATTGACATTGACTTCATTTTGGATGAACGTGCCCGTGAATTGATTAGTGAGGAGAACCGTCGTATGACTTTAGTTCGGACCAATACGTTGGCCGAACGTATCAAACTGAATGGGGATGTGGAACCTGCTGCACCAAGCAATAAGGTGATTACAGGTTTTGATGCCAATATCCATACACTGCTTCCGATACCTCTCACCGAGATTCAATTGAACAAAGATGGAAATTTGAAACAGAATCCAGGTTATTGATTCTGTCGGATATAAGTAAGATATATATAAAATATTGAAAGAGCATGAAGGCATATCTCTCAAAGAGAATGCCTCATTTTATTTCCTCCAGTTTGGGAAATTCGACGTGATTTATTTCTTTAGAAAGAATAAAAAGCGACTTTTGGCTGATTTCTGTCCCATTTTGCACGAATTATACCCCCTTTTTTATTAGCAGAATATGTATTTTTGAAGAATAAAAAAACAGCTGTATCGGTTGGGACTCGATGACAGGTAATGAATAACCCCATAATAAAATACTATGATGCGACTTTTATTATCCCTTTTATTGCTTTTGTCATTCTTGCAGATGAATGCACAGACTTATCCTAAAGTGATTCTTCCGGGTGATTATCCCTGACCCTTCCATTATGCGTGACGGCAAGGATTACTACATGACTCATTCTCCTTTCTATTACGCTCCCGGATTCTTAATCTGGCACTCGCAGGATTTAATGAACTGGGAGCCGTTATGTCGTGTCATGCCTCAATATGAAGGTTCTGCCATGGCGCCTGATTTGTTGAAATACAAGGATACTTATTACATCTATTATCCTGCCGCAGGAACAATTGGGTGATGTGGGCGAAAAACATCCGTGGTCCGTGGAGCCGCCCCGTTGACTTGAAGGTGGGAGGGATTGACCCCGGTCATGTGGTGGATAAGGAGGGTAACCGCTATCTTTATTTGGATAAAGGGGAAATGATCCGATTGACAGAGGACGGACTTGCCACCGTCGGGGAAAAGAAGAAAGTATATGACGGATGGAAATATCCTGACCATTGGGATACGGAATGTATGTGTCTGGAGTCCCCGAAACTGAATGAACACAACGGATATTATTATCTTACTTCCGCCCAAGGAGGGACTGCGGGACCCGCAACGAGCCACATGGTTGTGTCCGCCCGTTCAAAAAGTGTGACCGGCCCCTGGGAGAATTCACCTTACAATCCCATTGTGCATACATATAGTGTAACGGATAGTTGGTGGTCTAAAGGCCACGGCACGTTGATAGATGATGTGAACGGCAACTGGTGGATCGTTTATCATGCGTATGCCAATGGCTATCACACGTTGGGACGCTCCACTCTGATTGAACCGGTAGAATGGACGGAGGACGGCTGGTATCGTACCGTATCTGCCGCTACCCCTGTCACTCCGGAGCAGGAAATCAAACATGGATTGGAACTGTCCGATGATTTCAAAGGTCCTCAATTGGGACTTCAGTGGACTTTCTGGAAAGAATATGCTCCTCAATCCCTGACTTTCAAGGAGGATATCTTATGGATGAAAGCCAAAGGCCGGACTCCTGCTGACGGACGGGTGTTGCTGACCACCGCTGAAGACAAGAATTACGAAACACAAGTGGAAATCCGGACAGGGAATGGAAATGTGGCCGGGCTTATCCTGTATTATAATGAAAAGGCTTACGCCGGAGTCGTTTCCGATGGAAAGACATTCTATATTTACCGGGATGCGGAGCACAAGACGGAACTTCCCAACCGCATTGGGAAACATTTCTTTGCCAGACTGCACAATTGCGGTAACCGTCTGTCCGTAGAGGTGAGTAAGGATGGGAAAGAATGGACTCTTCTAACTGGTGATATGGATGTTTCCTCCTTGCATCACAATAATTATGGCGGTTTTTATGCTTTGCGTGTCGGTCTGTTTTCTGCCGGAAAAGGAAGTGCGGGTTTCAGCCGCTTCCGTTATCGGAATGCGGTTCCGCAAGAGAAAGATATGAGCGCCTATCTGATGGTCTTCCACAAAGACGAGGACCATGGACTTCACATGGCAATCAGTCCCGACGGCTACACTTTTACCGCTTTGAACGAAGGAAAGCCCGTCATAGCCGGAGATACGATAGCCGAACAGAAAGGTATCCGCGATCCGCATATCTTCCGCGGTCCGATGGAGCATTCTATCTGTCGATGACCGATTTGCATATTTATGCGCAGCGTGACGGATATCGTGATACAGAGTGGGAACGCGACGGAAAAGAGTACGGATGGGGTAACAACCGGGGGCTGGTATTGATGAAATCCTGGGATCTGATTCACTGGAAGCGTACCAATCTGCGCTTTGACAAGTTGTCTGCCGTTTTTAGTGAGATTGGTTGTGCCTGGGCTCCCGAAGTGACCTATGATGATAAAAAAGGAAAGCTGATGATGTACTTCACCATGCGCTTCAAGAATGAGGCGAACAAGCTTTACTATGTATATGTCAATGACGACTTTGACAGGTTGGAGACTTTACCCCAGCTTCTGTTTCAATACCCCGACGAGAAGATCTCTGCTATTGATGCGGATATTACCCGTATAGGAGATAAGTATCACATGTTTTACGTTTCACACGACGGGGGAGCCGGTATCAAGCAGGCTGTTTCGGACAGGGTAAACAGTGATTACGAGTATAATGCCCGTTGGTATGATCCTGAACCCACGGCGTGCGAAGCTCCGAACTTGTGGAAACGCATCGGTGAGGATAGATGGGTGTTGATGTATGATGTGTACGGGCAGAAGGTTCATAATTTCGGATTCAGTGAAACTTCCGACTTCGTACATTTCACTCCTTTGGGACAGTTTAACCAAGGAGTGATGAGGACTACTAACTTCACTTCTCCCAAACATGGGGCAATCATTCATCTTACCCGCCAGGAAGCGGAACGCCTGGCAGAACATTGGGGGATGTCTTACGATGCTTTGCTTCCATCTGAATAAGAAACATTTTATATAAAAATAATTTATGATGAGTAAACTGAGAAACAGCTTGTGTGAGTTGTGCACAGCTTTGATTTTCCTTTGCGGATGCAGCAATGAACGTTGCAACCCATTCGTTCAGGCGAGATGTGGCCTGATAACAACGGAGAGCATATCAATGCCCATGGGGGCGGAG
>ENA-OQIM01000167-OQIM01000167.1-human-gut-metagenome-genome-assembly--contig:-NODE-167-length-22727-cov-2.545752_pt1 | contig 22727 bp, 31 predicted proteins | sample MGYA00242579_ERZ504744 | MGnify/ENA primary metagenome ERZ504744 (study PRJEB26092, sample SAMD00036441) | human gut metagenome | host: Homo sapiens | study: EMG produced TPA metagenomics assembly of...
GGCAATTCTTGCACGGCTCCTGTCCGGCCGGGATGTGGTAGTCCTGACATTCACCGCATGAGCCAAAAACAGGACACTCCGGTCCCCGGCACTCTTCAATAGTTCTCCGGCAATGACCGTCATGTCCTGCGTGACTGCACTGGAAATTATTCTTTCGGTGCGTCCTGTTCTTTCTTTGCCTCAATGATCTCCGCCTTCTGGTCTTCGGTAATCCATCCCCTTGTCACCGCATTTTCCAGACCTGTGTCATTCAACCTTCCTGCAAGGTACAGTTTTTCAGACGCTTATACATCCTCTTCACCTCCTAAACTTGCGACGATGAGGTCATCCACGATGCCGCTCAATTCTTCGTTGCTGGCTTTCAGTGCTGCATTCTCATCCTGAAGTGATGCCACCTGTTCCTGAAGAATCTCCATCTCGGTCTTCTCTTCGCCCTCCTGCTCTGCCTTGATTGCTTTCTGCAACCATGCCTCACGGTTTTTCTCGATGGACTCTTCCAGATTCTCTCTGTACTGTGTTTCCAGAGTGTATCTGTCATAGGTGTACACCTGATCGCCCTCTTCTTTCTCGATCGGGCCTTCGATGTTCTCATAGAAAATGACTGTGCAAGTTCTGCCGACCACTTTCGGCAGTGCCTCAATCTCATGCTGCACAAGCGGCTTGATGTTGCTTTCTGTTCTCATTGCTCACTACTCCTTTCAGCAGTTTCAATTGATAAACGGCTTCACACGTTCCTTCCAGAAGTTCCATGAATCCGAATTGTAAATGAATCCCATGTATGAGATCATGCCGGATGCGTTCGTCGGTGAAATGTATGAGATTTTTGAAATCTTCTTCGCCTTGTGGCTTATCCTGAACATGATCGACTTCCGAAGTGTTGTCCACGCTCCTGCATGGAATTTATATCCCAAGAAGTCCAGCGGTCTGTCCTTCAGTGGAAACACCTGCCAGTTTGCTTTCACCTGCATCTTGACCTTTCTCAACTCATCCGCAATCATTCGGAGTGCTTTGTGTAACCTCCGTTTATTTGAATCAAAAAGGACTATATCGTCCACATATCTTGTGTGGTGCTTTGCACCTGTTTTCTCTGCGATCAGATGGTCTATATCCTGAAAGAAGAAATTGCAAAACCACGGCGATGTGTACAATCCGACCGGAATCCCAACTGCGTCAACTTCTGGAAGCATCCTCGTGTGATCTGCCATAGGCTGTTGATAACTTGCAATCAGTTATATGCCAGATTCAGGAATCTCTTGTCCTTGATTTTTCTTTCCAGCTTCTTCCGCAGTTCTTCGTGGCTCATTGTCGGATAACAGTGGTGAACATCCAGTTTCAGGACTTTGCTCGTCCCGATCGGGTCACTCTTTATCCAGTGTTTAATCATCTTTCGTGCGCCGTCTGTACCTTTCCCGGTACACATCCGCAGGAGAACTTGTCAGCTCCATGCTCAACGATTTCCCTGAAGACTTGCACGAACGCATGATGGATGCACTGATCTGGATAAAATCTCGGTACAGCAATGATTCTCTTTTTCTTCTTTATGCCGTCATAGATTTCTCTGATCGTGTATTTTCCCGGAACGAAGGTTTCATTCACGAGCATTTCCTGAATCTTTCTTGCATAACTGTCGATGTCATTCAGTATTCTCTGTACGGACGGCCGATGCGTTTTCCGCTTCGCCGCTCTTTTGATCGCACGTTTGATATTTTCAATATCCGTCACTCTCTCGAACAGATGCCCGATTCTCTTCGTCCATACGATGTTTTTAAGTTTCTGTAAGTGCATTTTGAAATGGTTTCTCCTATCTCTTTGTCAGCCTCATCGGTTTTCCACGCAAGGTACTGGCCGATGCCATTCACGGCTTTCATTTTTGCCAAGGGGCAAGGACAGAATTTTCATTCTGTTCCGTACCGGAGTACGGAGTGTAAAGTCACGATACATTTATACCAAATATTGAGAAATGTATCTAAATTAACGAGATATTGACAAAGTGGGCGGCCGCCGATGTTCCAGTTCGAGTTCCCAGCACCGTTGTTACAGTTCCGGTAGAAAGGCCCGGCATTCGTACCGTTGTTCACGTTACCACCAGAGATGACCAGCCGCTCGTGTCTTTACACCCTAAAATTTTATTTATTTCCTGTTCTCATTTCAGGCGGCATCCTTCCGGCATGATTTTTCCACTTTACTTTTCCTTTGCCGGAAGGTTCATGGGGGAGGGAATCCCCCATGTCCCCTCGAAATGGTTATTTCCGACCAAGAGGGCGGCCGCCGATGTACCAGTACGAGGCCCCAGCACCGCTGTTACAGCTCCGGTAGAAAGGCCCGGCACCCGTACCGTCGCTCACGCTACCACCAGAGAAGACCAGCTCACCGCCTTCGGCCTGATAGTAGTAGTCAGGGAAGAATGTGCCTGATGAGCCTGTTGCATCGGTGCAGATTTCAATTTCCGGCCACTCCGGGTCATAGCCAAACTCTTTGACATATCCGTTCGCCTTCGCTGCTTCATAGCCTACTTTGAAATAGTCTCCTTCGTATACTTTATCCGCATAGCTGCTGCGCTTGTTGCAATAATAGTGCTGCCAGTTCTTAATGTTGTCACCATCGCGGAACTGCCACATATTTCCGAACCAGTCCTCAATCCATAAGAATCTGATCGCGCTCATTCCGTTCGTTTTTCCTTCGATTCTTCCGTTCGGTGATGCCATGTCGATCGTTGCTCCTGTCGGCTGAAGCGAAGACCATAACACGCTCGTTGTCTTAATTGCCACCGGGTCCCCATCGAAATATACGCACACTGCGTTTTCTACTTCGGAAGAATCCTCAATCTTTGTAACTCTTCTGTCTGCTGCCAGACTCTGTGACCAGAGTCCTGCTCCGATTGAGATACCCTGACCGACTGCGAATCTGTTTCCGTATGTCTTTTCTACTGTGATGTAGTTTCCTGTTCTCTCCTGAAGTGCCAGACCTTTCGTTCCGTCTTCAGGGAACTCTGTTCTTCCTGCTCCGAGGATTGACTGTGCGTGTGTACTTGCAAACATTACAACGAACAGTGTGTCGAGCAGGTGCATCGTCCAGACATCATCCAGACACCACTTGTTGCCCTTTGCAGTACAGAGTCCTCTGAACTGTGCTCTGGTCTTGTTGTGTGCCGGGAAGACTCCTGCTTTTGATTCCAGTTTCGTTCCTTCAGCATTGAGCGAGCCGGGGAAAATCGGAATGTAAATCTTCTCGCTCTGGCGATCTCCGTCAGTGAACGCATGGTCAAGATGGCATCTTCCGACTGGACCTGCTGCCACCCATCTGTATTCCCACTTTACTCCGTCTGAATCTGTCTCGAAGTATCTTGCTGTGTATACCTGCGGCACTTCGAGCATGACATCTCCATTGCTTCCGTCCCACTGGAAGTCTGCGTCACCGAGATATGCGTTCACGCTCATGTCTTCTGCCACATTGCAAGGTTTCACGGAGTTGTACGGATATACGCTCGCCATGAAGTCGTTCTGTACGGTTCCGTTTCCGACCGCCGCCTTCGCAACCAGTCCGATCGCTGCTCCGACTCTTTCCCATGTTGTCGAAGATGCTCCGACCTTTCTTCTTGCTCCATATCCACGCAGAGCATCGCTCTCCACTGCGGTCACTCTTGCTTCCAGTGCTTCGAGATCGCTCTGAAGGGCAAGTGCTCCGGCGGACTTGATTGTCACGGTTGATGCGTTCGCAACTTCAAGATAGTAACTCATGTTGATAACACTCGGAACCACTCCGTTGTATGCAGGCATATAGTCGGATGTGCTTGCTGTTGCGATGGAGTACAGAATCTCGCCCTTGTCCGGGTCAGATGCAAACACACCAAACTCTGTGATGTCATATCCTGCTGTCAGTGTGCTGTTCTCCATTGTGATCTTCAGCACCAGTGCTGAATCTGTATTGATAACTTTGTTTGAGATCGGGAATGTCTGCTTCACGGTCTTCAGCGCAGTTCTCTGTGAGATGTCCTCGCTCGAAGTATATGAGCCACTTCCCGACTGTGCCTTTGTGATCTGAATGGCACATTTTCCTGCCTGCGCTTTTGCGAGCAGTGCTTTTCCATCCTTCGTCAGTTTTCCGGGATTCCAAATAAGCATTTATATTTCCTCCTATCGTACTGTTGTACTTGTTTCTTTTACTTCACCATACAGCGCAATGTTCACGCTGCTCTCTTTTGCTTCACTGGCTGTTGTCAGATGATTCAGGACTGTCGTTGTGTTCTCCACACTGGTCACTCCTGCTGCACTCTGGCCTGCTGCCGTTTCAGTCTGTACCTGAATATCATTTCTGACGGTTGTCTCTCCGACCGTCTCTCTGATATATCCGGCCGCATACACTCCGTTCGGAACATCGTAGTCTCCGAGCAGTACGTTCGGAACGATGGAGTCCTGCGTTGAGAACATCCATGTGCAGGCATTCATGCCGGATGGAATATTTCTCTCGACGATGACTCTTCGCACATGAGATCGCACGTTCTTGACCTTCTGCACGAGTCCTGTCAGTTCCTCCATGATGTCTGATGTCATCAATGCTGATGTTACGATGTCGAATGTTCCCGGTGTGTATGGAGGTTCGTCGAAGTCGAACCACTCCACGACCTTTCCACCTCCGAGAACGACATCGACCATCTCTGATACTGCTGCCGGGGTTCCTGCCTTCGTGTACCAGTTCAGAGTGTTCTTGATAATCGCTTTCTTCTGCTCGATCGGCAGCATCTGCGAATAGTACATTGCCCTCTGCTCCACTGCAAAATAATCCAGTGTTTTCTCATCCAGCTTGTCGATGTCAGAGAAGCACTTTGTCTTCTCTGCCTTCTCGATCACCATTGCAACTGCCTTTTGAAGTGCGTAACTGATTGCCTGCATCTCTGGTGATTTCTCATCTTTCCACATTTCGGCAATTCCGCCCTCTGACAGTTTAATCATCCTCAATTCCTCCATAGGCCACTTTCTTCGTTGTGACCTTCGCCACGCTGTCTTCTCAATCTTCCTGAAGACTGGTGCGTTGATCTCCACTCTCTTCGCTCCTGCATCTTCGAGCATACAGATCAGCTTCGACGGATTGATGTCGCGTCCGATCTTTGACCGCTGCCATACGATGTAATTCTCGACGGCAGCATTGACCGCACTCTGAATTGTGTTCGCCTGCGCTGAATCACTCTTGTTGATGTAGTATTTCAGGTCAAGCGCATATTCTACTGTGTCCGGTGCTTTTACGATCACTTTGTCCGTCAGCGGACGGATGTTCTCATTGTACAGATAATCCTGCAATGACCGGATGATGCTCTCGTTCGGGAGTTCTCCATCGTTCATGATGAACTCGATCAGAACCTCCGTCGGATTCTCGCTGTCGATGTATACGTCCGTGATGGATGAGTTGAAAGTCTTCACCCAGTATCTGTATGACTCTTCCGGTCCTGCAACTGAATACTTGCTCGGCGCGATGTAGATTCGCTCTGCAAGGCTGTCATCTGATTCGATGTCAGTTCCTCCTGTTGATTCTTCCACGCTCTCTGCGCTCTGGATGTATGCGATCGGGTCCACAAGCACGTTGATGTCTCCTGCCATCAGTCCATTTCCTGACGTTCCTGCCGTCTGGCAGGTGCAGATCAGTTCGATGCTTTCTTCCCCTGTTGCGATTTCTGCATATTCATTTGTCTCGAAGTACAGTTCGCCATTCGTGACTCTTGTTCCGGCCGAAATTGCGACCGGATGCGGACGCAGGCCAGACAGTGTGAACTTCACTTTCACGACTGCTGCCTTCGCAGGCTCTCGCTTGATTCCTTTCAGTGCGGCCAGATTGTCCAAAAACTCGCCGTAACTGTATTTCAGCAGGTCCTGCTTCCCTGCACGATCGACATAGAGCAGTGCCTGATATATCTGAATCGAGCAGGCATACAGAACCAGCGCAGGAGGGTCTGCCCTTCCCAGTGTTGTCGGTGTTCCGGTCAGTGTCTCATATCTCTCCTGATAGTCCGACACCATCTGTCTCTGCACATCGTCCAGTGTGATGTAGTCAATGAAGCTCACCTCTGGCAGATTTTCGATTTCGTCAATCACTTCAGTTCCTCCTCTCTATGTATATTGTCGGTTCAATAGAGCCGTCTCCATTGACCTTGCCTTCCACATTTGCCACTGTAACCTCTGGAATATACTCTTCGAGTTTTTCTTCCAGTTCGATTGCCAGAAGATTCAGTGCCTCCTGCGGAGGTCTTGAAATGAACTCTCTTTCGAGTCCGAATCCCCTGCTTCCGGGGATTGTTCCAACCATCGACAGGATGAGTGCTTTGATCTGGCTGTCAATGCGCTCTATTCCCTGCGTATCGCCTGATACAGACATGATATTGATGGATTTTATGAGTCGTTTTGCCATCTGCTCGCCCTCCTTAATACTCGGAGAATGTCAGCGAGACTTTCGCCTTCACCAGTTGTCCGCTGTTCCATACCTCGTCCCATGTCTCTGATATGGATTCCAGTTTCATCTTCCCGGTTCCGACCTTCTTTCCGCCGATGTACAGATAGTCCACTGTTCCGCCCTCGCAGGCTTTTTCCAGTTTTTCCAGTGTGGCTCTCGGCCGCACACCTCTTTCTGCTGCGAGCACTGCTTCCAGTGTCACACTGGATGAATCAGGACCTGCAAATTCGCTTTTCGGTTTTCCGTTCACGATGTTGTGTGTGTGCCATCTGGCCGACACTGTTCTCTTAAAATTGTTGAATGTCAGGGTCTTATTGCTGCTCACCTCGAAGGTGATCGTTCTTCCCCAGTTTCCAATCTTTCCCACGCGGCTCCCTCCTTACAGTCTCGCTTCTAATTTTGAGAGCCGATTCAGGATGCTTCCGAGCGTTGTTGCTCCGCTTCCATCCTTCAGCGTTATGTTTCCGCCTTTATACTGGATGTATGCCTCTCCTTTTTTTCTCTCCGAGTTCCTTGCGGAAAACCCCTTTTCCGCTCACGCTCGGTTTGTTGGCTTCGTTCCAGTATCTTCCCATCACCACTCCGGCCGCGCACCCATTTGACAGATGCAATACAAGCACCTCTGCTCCGACAGGAGGCATCTTGTACTCGTCCCCCATTGAAAAGACCGGGAGATCGTCCGTCACGGAATCGTCAAGATCAGGATATGTCACGCTTATCATTCCGCTTCCGTAGTCGATGGATGATACTCTTCCAATTCTGATGTTTTTCTCTGCCATGCTTTCTCCTCCCTTCTTTAGTCGAATGTGCCTGAATCAACCCATCCGTAAACATTGCTTTTACCGTCTGTATGAATAAGGTGATACGGATGTGCCTTTCCATTTCCGGCGCAGTTCGGACCGAGTGTGATCTTCGCTTTTCCTGCTCTGGCACTGTACCCTTTACTTCCGGGCCATGATGAAATATAGTGTGTTCCTCCGTGGAAGTTCACAATGTCCCCGACTTTGTATGACTTTTTCGTGGTTGTCGGTTTCTTCTTTGCCGGAGTCTGTTTCTTCGGTGTGTATGACAGTCTTGTCTGGCACTTGTGCATCTCAACGCTCTGCTTCGTGTTCCATCCGACACCTCTGTCGTTGACTTATCTACGAAGTATTTTCCGTTTGCTTTTCCCATGCCGGAGATCGTCACGCACACTCCGGCGCATATCTTCGGATTCGGCCAGATTCCTCCTGATAGTGTTGTTGCCTGCTCGTTTGACTGGTTCACCGCCGCGGCCGCCTTGTAATATGCGTCGGCTGCGTCGGATGCCGTCTCATTGATCTTCAGGACCCTGCTGCCAGATGCCTTCTCTGCCTTCAGTCCGAGAAACACGCTGATCTCTTTGCTGTTTTTCCCTGACTTGTAGGATATTCTCGCCCCGGTGTATGTTCCTTCCAGTGCGTCCTCATAGTCCCAGTTGTCATCCACGAATGACTCTCTTTCAGTGTTGCCACTGATTTCTTCTTCTCCTGCGCTGTCTGATCGTATATGACTATCTTTGAGTTGAACACTTTCATTGACAGTCCATAGCTTTTGCAGACTTCGTATAGAAAAGCCGAATCCGATTTCTCTGACTGCTCAATCGCGCTGATCGTGATTGACGGTCCAGAGTATGAAAGATTCAGCTTGTACCTTTTGGCAATTTCTGTCGCGATCTTCTTGACCGTGACCTTCTTCCATGTCTTCGTCCGCTCCCTGCTCTTGAATGATTCGCTTGCCGGAATCGCCAGTGCTCCGAAGGTTGCCTTCAGCGGTCCTCCGCTGAACTTGATGCTGTCCAGCACGAATTTTCCGCAGTCGAGTTTCAGATGCTTTCCTTCTGCGTTCCAGTTCTGGAATGTGATGCTTCCGCTGATCTTGTCTCCTTTTTTGGGATACCACGCGCCCATCCACTTCATCCCGATGTTGTGCAAGGAAATGTCAATGGAATCGCTGTCTCCTGATGCTGCGTCCGTGTATGAGACGCTTTCCAGATACTCCTTCAGCTTCGTTGTGACATTCTTTCCATTGAAGGACAGGGACGGAACCGCTTTTCTCGGATTACTCATCTTCTTCCATGTCCTCCGTGTCTGAATAATATTCTTCGTTCTCATCATTATCTGACCGCCAGAACGGAGCGTCCTCGTCCACCTCTTCCGGCAGATCAGGCACGGTCAGAACCGTACCTGAAGGGAAGATGAGGACATCCAGAAGCGGCCAGTTCGCTTCAATCAGGTTCTTCATGTACTTTTCTTCACCGTACAATTTGTAGGCGATCAGGTCCCATGTATCTCCCTGAATCGTTGTGTATGTGCTCGCCACCGCGATGCCCTCCTTTCTATGCGAACGATGTTCTCTTGTGTTTCTTCATCCACTCTTTCATCAGCTTCTCGAACTCCGCCTGACTCATCCGGTTCGCTTCCGCGATGTCCTCCTTGCTCGGTGCTTCGCCCTCGAAGTGATATGTCGGACTGAACACGAATGTCATCGGCTGTTCATCCTGCTTGCTCTTGCCCTGCTGTCTGTCTCCTGTCAGCGTTCCGATCGTCTCTCCGATGACGGAACTCCTGCTCTGCACCGTTGCTGGTGCTTCGATTTTTCTGACTTCATTGCTACTGTCAAGAACTGGCTGCGTCATCGACTGTGATGCCGCTTTCTGCACGATTCCGCCGTGGCTGTCATACCTCTTGCAAGGCCCTCGCCTACGAACTGACCTGATTCAATCATCACTCGTGATGGAGAGTGAATTTTCAGTGCTGAATTGACTGCTGCCGCTGCCGATGCTGCGATGCTCGACGCTGCGGCCATGACCGCTCCTCGCATGGCATTGATACCAGAGACGAGTCCGCTCATCATGTTGACACCTGCTGAATACAGGCTCACACTTGCGAATGCTGCCCTGATGCCGTTTGCTGCGCTTCTGGCTGCCGCAACTGCCTGATTGCATCCGCTCTGTACTGCTGCCACAAGCTGACTCATTCCTGACCGCACCACCGAAACGATGCTGCTCATTCCGCTCGTCGTGACTGATCTGCCGTATTGACCGTCGTTGTCGTGATTGTGCGAATCTGGTTCAGGGTGATCGTTGTGATTGACTGCATCTGTGTCATTCCTGATCGCACTGCTGTCTGCATCATCATCATTTGAGCCTGCGTTGTTATAGCTGACTGCATCATGTTCGTTCTGACCGTCAGTGACAGTTGTGTCATTCCGGTCTGCATCGCCGTACTTGCTGCCGTTGAGCCTGTCTGAATTGCTGTTCTAAGTGACAGCATCGCCACGGTCACGGTCAGCGTTGCCTGCGCCATTCCTGACTGAATAGATACCGTCAGAGACAGCATTGCCGCAGACATGGCTGTGCTCCATCTTGTGTGCTCGTCGCGATTCCGGTCTGAATAGATGTCATTGTTGAATCTATGTTCACGGAAATTTCTGACAGGGCAGTCTGGATGGACGAACCCATTCTGGCGTCATTTTTTCGGCCGTTCCGGTTGTGAACGATCCATGATTGACTGCACATTTGTCTGCATGGTGGTCAGTGAAGTCTCGACCAGAGTTGAGGTCTGTGTCAGAGATGTTGACATATTCGTGCCGATTTCCGACCACGCAGTTGTCGTGCTGTTGGACACATCTGACCAGCATTGATTCAATGCTTCTGTGACCGTCTGTGTCAGTTCTGAAATTGTCTGTGTGATAGTCGCAGCACCATTGCTGATTCCGTCTGCCATCGCGTTGATTGTGTCAACGCTGGCATTCGCTGCCGATGCTGTTGCTCCTGACATTCCAGAATCAATTCCTGATGTGATTCCGTTCGTGATCGCGGCTCCTGATGCTGTTGCTGATGCTGTGACACCCGGAAGGTTTCCGTCGATCGTACTGCTCAATGTGCTTGTTGCTGTCTGGCTTAATGCAGAAATCTGTTCCTGCAATCCTGCCGAGCCAGCGGCCACACCTGTTGACATTCCGTTCGTCAGGCTCGTTCCTGCTGCCAGTCCCCCGGCATCCAGTGCGCCCTGCTGTGACTGCAATCCAGACAGAAGACTGTTCATCGTCTCTGTCCCTGTTCCCTGTGCCGTTGTATTCAGCGTTCCCTGCATACCAACGAGAGAGTTGTTCAGAGATGTCATCGCATCCGTTCCTGACTGCCCTGCGGCCGTCTGTACGAGGTACGATGATGCGTCGATTCCTCCTGCCAGTGACGCATTCATGTTCGTTCCGTACTGCGTCAACAGTGATGTGTCTATCTGATAGCCGTTCTGTGCTGCGAGTGATGCGTTCTGTGCCGATGCTGTGATGCTCGGTGTGCTTGCATCAATTCCTGCCGCCACACTTTCTCCGGCTGCTGTTCCTGCCTCTTCTCCGTCTCCGGTAAACCATCCGACGAAATCACTCCACAAACCTTTCACGGAGTCCACGAGGCCACCGAAGGCATTTATGATGCCTTCTCCGATTCCTTTTATGAGATCGGCTCCGACCTGAATCCAGTCGGTTGTGAATATTGCTTCTATGATTGCCGCCGGAATCTGTACACAAGCCTGACCGATTGTCGGGATTGCCTGAATGAGTCCAGACACGAGCGCGACGATCAACTGGATTCCAGATGATACGATTGTTCCTGCATTTGATGCGATCGCCTGCACGAATGCGATGATTCCCTGAATCGCAGCCTGCAAAATTAAAGGAATCGACTGAACGATTCCCTGTACCAGAGTTTGAATCATGGAAAGTCCGGCCGTGATGATGCTCGGCAGTGCCTGTGCAATACCTGACAGCAATCCGACTACTAGCTGAACCCCTGATACGATGATCTGCGGCAGCATCTGAATCAATCCTGACAGCAATGTCTGAACCATCGAAACGGCTGCCGTCAAATTGATGGTAAATTCTGTACAATTCCCTGAATCAGACCGAGCACCAGTTGGATTCCGCCCTGCACGATCATCGGCAGTGCCGAAACGAGGCCCTGAAGGAATGTCATCACCACCTGCGTTGCCTGTGAGAGCAACTGCGGCAGGGACGAGAGTATTCCGTTCACTAGATTCAGGATGATCTGGACTCCATCCGTAAAGATGTACTGAAGACCAGATACAATTCCCATCGCAATGCCCTGCACGAGCGTCAATCCTGCTGATACAAGCTGCGGCAGCGATGAGAGCAGTGTGTTTGCTAACTGGAATATGAGATTGACTCCTGCGGTAATGATCTGCGGAGCCTGCTGTGCTATTCCGAGAGCAAGCTGAACGACCATCTGAATCCCCATATTGAGCAGTGTCGGGAGCATGACGGCCAGTCCGTTGATGAGTTGCGTTCCGATCTGCAATGCAGCACTCACAATCGTCGGGAACTGCGATAAAATTCCCTGTGACAAGTTCTGCGTTGCCGTGATTCCTGCCTGAATGATCTCCGGCATCTTGCCGACCATTCCTTGCAGGAACTGCGCCAGAAGCGTTGCTCCTGTCGTGTAAAATTCAGCGATGTACTGCACAATCGCCGTGATGATTGAAGTTGCCAGTGTAGCCGCTGCCGATGTCAGTGTCGGGGCATTGTCAACCAGTCCTCGAAGAAGAGAACTCATGAGTGTTGATGCCATCGTGACAAGCTGTGGTGCGTAGTTTGCGACCTCTGTCACGCAGTCGGCCAGAACATCTCCAAGCGTTTCCGCCATGCCCTGAAAACCGCCATCTGCGAGTGCATCGGACAGTCTGTAAATCTGATCGGTTCCAAACTGTACGACTTCCCGGAGCGGTCCCTGAAGGTTTTTGTAAATCTTGATACCAGTGTCTTCGAGTGCTGACTGGAAGATCGCCAGATCGCCGTTCAGGTTGTCCAGTTTCGTCTGTGCCATCGCCTCAAGCGCACCGTCGCAGTTTTTCCAGTTCTTTCGTGAGGTTTTCCCACTCTGTCGAACCGTCTTCCAGCGTCGTGTTCAGACCTGACATGAGGTCATTCAGAGCGTCAACGTGCTGCTTTCCACCGATCGCGGCCAGTGCTGCGTTTCGCTCTTCCTCTGTACATCCAGACAGTGCCGTGTTCAGGGTTTCAAGCGTTGCCTTTAATCCGATGAACTTTCCTTCCGAGTCGAAGGCAGATATTCCGAGAGACTTCATCATCTCTCCTGCCTGTCCGGTTCCGGTTGTCAGGTTCGCCATGATCGCGTTCAATGCGTTTCCGGCTTCGCTTCCCTTGATACCTCTGTTCGCGAGTACACCGAGGGCCGTTGCTGACTCAGTTAGTGGCACGTTCAGGTTCGTCATAACACCGCCGACACCCAAATATGCCTCCATCAACTGTTCCGCTGTCTGGTTTGACTTGTTGTTCGCCTTCGCGCAAATATCCAGATACCCGGCCAGATTGTCCACGCTTACTCCGCAGGCTGACATACTGTCCGTTACGAGGTCAGACGTTCGTGCCAGATCGAGTCCGGTTGCCTCCGATAGTCGCAGAACGCTCGGCAATGCCGAGATAGAATCGTTTACTGACCATCCAGCGAGGGCCATGTATTCGAGGGCGGCAGAACTTTCCGTGGCCGTCTTCGATGTGGTCCTTCCACACTCCATTGCGGCCGCTTCCAGTTTCTTGTATTCCTCTTCTGTTGCTCCTGCTGTTGCTGCTGTCGAGGACATCTGTGCCTCGAACTCTCTTCCGACGTTTACGCTTGCGACTCCGACTGCTCCAATGGCTGCTCCCGCTGCCGTCAGAGACTTTGCTGCAAGCTGTACACTTTTAACTCCGAGTGAGCCTAACCCTTCCAGTCCTTTTTGTGCTCCCTGAAGTGCAGAGTTGAATGACTTTTCAAGCTGACCTGCAATCTTCACCGATACCTTATATTCACTCATGACTTACGCTGGCTCACCTCCTTCATGTCATCGCACAAGTCTAAAAGGTCAAAAAAGACAGGTCTAGAAAATAATCCAGACCTGTCTTCAGGTTCATTGACAAGACAAGGCATAACTTTCGGAGTTCCGACAGTTCGTCGATTCTTATTCCTCTCCGAAGAAAAAACTTGTGACTCTGTTTTTGACTTTGATTGCATCTCTCGGTGCAAGCTGCTTGTAAAACTCGATCGGGTAATCCGTTGCGGATGCTGCGATGACGAGTGTGTATTCCAGATTCGTCTCCGGCAGCACTGTCACGTTGCCGGAAGTGTTCAGGACCTTGTTCGCCTTAATCATATCGTTTGCGGTCAGGTTTTCCAGACCGGAGAAATCAATCTCGGACACTTTCGCGCCCTCGAAATCATACACCTTTGACAACTTCATCTTGCTTTCCTCTGCCTGTACTGCTGCCTGCTCTACTACTTCGTTTTTAACTTCACTCATGATCTTTTATCCTCCTTTTATACCTGACTTCTGATTTTTGCCAGCATATCCTTTCCATTCAGCACGAACTTGAAGTTCAGCTTGTCGAGTTCCAGTGTGGTCTTGTTGTTGATCTGAATTTTGATGTACAGAATTTCCAGTTCAACCTCTGGTTCCATTTTCTTTCCCTTTGTTGCTTTTCCGAGGTTTGTGTTCGTTGCCTTTCCTCTCACAACGATCTTGACCGGATAATAGCCAGTTGCTCCGGTTGTCGGGTCCATGCACTGCATAGATGCCCGGAGAGTCAACTGCGGCGGAGTCGTTGTGTCGATGATGCTGAACATATCCTCATAGAGTACAGAGAATGGAATCTTGATCTTGATTGATGCGAACTGGCCTGTGACTGCATCCTCAATCTCTCCGAGCACTCCTGCTCCTTCGAGTGTGTCTGTCAGTGCTTCCAGTTCTCCCAGTTCGATCTCACCGGAAATTCCGATCAGCTTTTTCGCTTTGTCGTTGTATACATTGTAATGGTTTAATACTTCAGGAATAACAATACCCATGATTATTCACCTCCTCCTGATAATGCGTTCTTTAACATATCCGTGTCATAGGACAGGATGTTGTCAATCTCCTGTGCAGGTGTATATGGTGCGATTCGCTGTCTGAATGTGATCTTTCCTGCCAATGTGTCCGTGATCGGGTTATCACTTGCGAGGTACTGCATCTCTGCTCCGGCCCATTTATCCGGTGCATATGCCGCGCATCTGATGTTCTCTGAATCAATGATGCTTTCGATCAGCACATGGTTCATCGGGTCATCGACCTTCTCGAAATAGGTCTGAATGAAATTGTTGCCGTGCCAGTTAAACATTCTTCTGACTGCGAGCCAGATGTCTTTTGCGTCTCCACTGGAAGGAAATGCACCTGTGTAGTTGCCCCACGCTTCCATCCATTCATGTTGATTGCTGTTGCTACTCCATAGGTGTTCACTGTGCTTCCCTGATCCTGATCGAGAGTCACTTCTGTTCCGTCTGCCAGACAGGTTCCTGTCACTCCGAGCATTTCATTCGACGGAGACAGGGACGGCACATCGTCATTGCTTGCATCGGTGTATGCGATCAGTGCTGCAACTACGGCAGACATTGCGAACACATAATCTCCAACCTTTACGCACGGCCATGTCGGATAACAGAACGCAGAAGTGAATCCGCTGTCCTCTTTTGTCTTCTTGCAGTCCGTGTATTTTGTTGCCTTCGTTGTGTCCAGATCGACCAGTGCAACCGCCTTGAACACTCCGTTGATGTTCGCTGCCTTTGCGGACATTGCGATTCCGACTTCTGGAATCTGTGACCATCCCGGAGCAACAATCAATCCCGGAACAACTCCGAGTTTTGGATATACCTGTCTTACTACTTCCAGACCGCTTTCTTTTCCTGTGGATGCGTTATACGCTCCAACGATGTCCGTCTTTGTAATCATGGACGGGTCAAGCACATTTCCTGATACTGTGATAGATGTTGCGGATGCTCCCTTTCCTCCTTCAATCAGATTGACGACCAGGCTTCCGTCAGTGTCGAACTCTGTTGTATAGTCAGTTCCTGCTGTCAGTGTTGCTGATGCAGCTTTCACAACCAGTCCTTTCGGATGATTCCCTTCGTGCTGATCTTCGCCTGCATCTGGCTCACTGTTGCAGTTGTCTCTGACAGTGCTTTCTTGTGCTTTGTCGGGTCAAGTACGTTGATATAGACCGCAGGTGACACCTGATAGATGTTATTCGTCGCATACATCATCTGACACAAGGTATAGTTTTCAAAGTCATCCACATATCCCAGTGCGGCCATCGCCTCTGCTGCCGAGTTCGCGAGAATCGGTGTGTTGATTACTTCTTCCGGGTTCTGCACCATATTGACCGGGGCAGTTCCCACAACGACCGGAATTGAGCAGGAACCAGTGATCGGCGCGGTCAGCGCAGTTGCTTCTTCCTGCACAAAAACTCCATGTTTGCTCATTGTTTATTTTCCTCCTTCTGTTTTATATTCCAGTGCCTTTCTGAACGCACTGAAGATATATCCTTTTCTTTCACGCAGCATCTTCTCTGCAAGCGGATATTTGATGACCGGAATGAACAGGTTTCTCATTTCCGGTACGTCTTTGCAGGCTTCTTTTGCTGCTTCAGGAATCTCTGTGTATACTCTGTTCTGGATTCCGATGCCGGAATCGTAGGCCCCACATACATCAGATTTTCCTGTTTCACTTCTTCGGCTGCTGCCTGTGTTTCAGTCTCTTTTACTGCTTCAGCAGTATCTGTCTTCCTCGGCATAATGCTTCGGTTCCCTCCTTCCTATCTTCGGCACGTTGAATGAGATCGCAACTCCTCCGAAGTAGAACGGATATGTGTCTTCATCCTGAACGGCCCATTCGATGTCCTGCTCCGCTCTGAACTTCTGGTTCAGAAGAGGCTCTGCTGCAAATCTGTCCACCACATCCTGAATCATGTTCATGATGTGTCTGTGACCGATATTCTTCTTTGAGTGATCGCATATCCCGAAGTGAATCTCTGTTGCAACCACCCACGGACTATCATCGTCCGCAGTTTTCCCTGTTTGTAATTTCACGAGAGCGTATGGAAAGAACTGCGATTCATCTTCTTCGTCATCCGTCACGACTGGAAGGTTCTGTTCGTACACATTCACCCCTGTCACGGTTTCCCCTGACGTATTCTCCGTCGTGATTCCCTGAAAAAGTTTCTTCACTTCTTCCACGAGGTCCCTCTGAAGTTCTGCTGCTGTCATGGCTTACCCCACAATCTTCTTGATCTCTGCTTCGAGGTTCTTGCGAAGGTCTGACTGTATCGGCTCTTTAAGTGCTCCTGCCATTCCTCTCTCGCCCTGATATACTTTTCAACCATTTTCGGGACAGAGTTTGAATGAAACACCTTGACCGGGAGCCTGTCTTTGCCTTCCCTCTGCATCACCAGTCCGTTGCGCTTGAACGCTTTTCCGCCTTGCGAACTGACCAGTTGCTTCAGACCGCCGTTCACGATGTCTGCTGCCGCGGCCGCTCCGCCTTTTTTTCGGTCTGCCTGCCCGGTTCTTAAATCGCACGAGTGTCAGAGGCTTTCCATCCGCATCCACCGATGCCGTGAGGTTTCCTGTTGACGCATTTTTGATCTTCATGTGACTATTGAATCCGACCTGCTTAACTGTATAGGCTCCTTTTGCGCTTTGCGCGATTCGTTTCCTTGCCTGCCTTGCAGTCTTGTTCACGGCATTCTTGAATACCTGTGGGGCCTTGCTCTTCATGTCTCCCAGTTTCTTCTCAACCAGTTCCAGTTCTGCCCTGTTTACCTCATAGGTAATCATCCTCTGTTCGCCTCCACGTGATCGATAGATCCATCTTCAGCAATCGCATCGGCCACTCTGTATGATCTCTTGTCCAGACTCACGGCTGTTCCCTGCTTCGGGAGCGGTCCATAATCTTCCGCAGATACATACATGAGCACCTGTTTGACGTATATTCCGTCCATGTGCTGACTGTATCTCTTCTCTCGTTCAATCTGCTCGTTGTTGTCGATCTGCACTGCCATCGGCTTTCCGTTGACTGTGTGTATCTCCGAGAACTCATCCACGTTCAAAAAAGTCTGCTGCACATCCCTCTTTATGATGTCTTTGAAGGTCATGCTTTCTTCTTTCTCGTTGTGGTTCTTGTCGGTTTCTTCGCAGGAGCGGTTTTTCTTTCCGGTGTCTCTGGAATACGTCCGATCAGTCCATCAGTGCCTGCATCGCTCATTCCCGGCATACCTGCAACGGCTGTCACCGGAATTGCCTGCGCTGCCTGTGGTTCTGGCTCGTCTTCCTTCCACATTGCAGTCCCTGCTTTGAGCCACAATTCTGTCATTTCCTGATCGTTCACCGGAAGGCTTTCGCCTGTACTATACTGATGTGCGTGGTACAGTACAGGGCGAAGCGCAATCAGTTCTCTCATGCGTTGATATTGACGAGCACTGATGTTTCTGCTGCCTTTTCCGCTTCTGTTGCGAATCCGGCCGCAGTATTTCCTGATGCAGTTGTTGTCATCTTGCCTGCCGCAGTGACATATACCTCTGCCCCTGCCGTGATCTCGCTGTCATCTTTCTCGAATCGGAACACACCTTTCACATGAAGGCTTCCAGTCTCTCCCGGCTGGATTGTCATGCCTGCCACACCGACTCTCTTTCCGAGAACGATCACGGAATTTGCTTCGATGGCACTGCTTCCTGTGTTCTTGTAGTCAATAGACTCTCCGCGCTGCCAGTATTCTGCTTTACTCATTGCGTTTGCCTCCCTTCTCTTATGCCAGTTCCAGTTTTGTCTCTACTTTGACACCCGGATTCTTCACCATGCCTCTGTAATCCATGACAGAGATGCCCCAGTCAAGGAAGATGTCCCACACGAATCCAAGCTGACCCGGTGCTTCCATACGACGAATGTTCGGGATTTCCTGACCGTTCAGGTAATCAACTTCGATTCCGTCGCAGTCTCCGGCTGCTCCGAATAACCACCACGCATCACGTTACCCATGCCACCGCAGAGTGCATTGATTGTCGGGTCTTCCACGACCTCGATCTGATCTCTGTACTGGTACAGTGGGTTGACTGCCTGTGTATTGTCTGTGGTGTTGATCGTCGGTGAGTTGAACAGTGTGTACATATCAAACTTCATGCCGGAAGGAACGACGATCTGCGCCGGATTGATGATGATTGCTTCTCCGAACTGATCTTTCTGGTTCGCCAGTGCCATAATCATCGTCTGCATTGCTGCCTGTGTCACTCCTGTTCCTGTCTTCAGGAGGTTCTTGTGGTTCGAGCCGAACAGAGCAGTTCCGTCATAGATTGCCGGGTTATTGACAAGAATCTGGAATACCTGCTTGTTGATGGTCTTTCTCGCTGCTGCTGCGTAACGAGCCGGAAGGGATGTCACCAGAGAAATGTCATCGTCGATGAAGGCTTTTCTGGACAGGGTGAACTGTCTTCCGTATGTCTTCAGTTTTCTCTGCGGCAGCTTGTCATCGGTGAATACATCATGCTTCAGCTCGCCATTCTCCGGCACTTCCAGAAACTCTCCGACCGGGCCTGCAACATAATAATTGTCGTGTGTCTTGAAGTCCGGGAGACTTCCTTTCTTCGTGAATCTGTCGAAGGTGACTGCAACCTTCTTGTGTCCCTCTCTGTATGCTTTCTCGATCGTCTGGTCTAAGATTGCCGGGAACGCTGCCTCTGGATTGTAGAACCCTCTGGACAGGAGAGAATACAGTTCGTCGGAGTTTCTTCTGTTCAGTCCTCTCTCGCTTGTTCCGTCCATCTGAAGACACTCGATTGCAAGATCACGCATACGCATACCGATCATCTGTCTCGCTCCGTCTGCCGGGTTCTCGATCTGAAGACCTGCTTCACGGAGCAGAGACGTCAACTGCTGCTCTTCTGAACTTGTCCTCTGCGCTGTCTCCGACGCTTACTCCGGTGTGAACTGGTGCGGATGCCTGTCTCATGTGCTCGATGACTGCTGCTCTCACCTGCTCCACTGTTGTTCCGTTGTCGATGAACCCTCTGACCTGCTCATTCATTCCGAAATCGCGGCACATCTCCTCGATCTGTCTGATTCTGGCTCTTTCATTCTCGACTGCGCTTCTTGCTCCGTCTCCGTTGCCTTCTCCGCCTTCGTCTCCATTTCCTTCGCCCTCACCTGCTACCGCGCCTCTGGAACTTCCCTCGCCGCCTGCTGTGGCTCCTGCTCTGTCGAGTGCTTCGATTGAACGCTGCAAGGTGTCAAACTCCGCTCTCTCTTCTGCTGTCATTGCTCTGCTTTCCGCTCTCGCTGCCTGCAAGATTTCGTTCTGCCGAGCCAGCATCTGTTCTCTTGTCATCTGCTTTTTCCTCCTCTTGCGATGTTTTTGTTATACTGTAACTGCCGAGCATAGGTTTCATTCCATGCTGCCGCCTCATCTGCCGTCATCGAACGGCCTACTCCGACCGTAGGGTCTGCCGGAACGCTCACGATGCTAATTTCATACGGAATCCACGCTTCGCGATCGAGCACGGACCAGTGAAACGTCCATCCATTGACACCTTGTTCGGTGCTACTTCTTCCCAGTCCTCTACCATGTAGCCGACGGACACTCCTTTCAGAGTCCCGGACTTCACTTTCTGATAGATGACTTCGGATTCTGCGTCAGAGTCAAACGTGATCTCTGCATAACCTCTCTGATCTTCAATCCATGCTTTGTTGATTTTCCCGATAACCTTGTCTCTCTTGTGGTTATAGAGAACAACGCCGATTGAATTGAGTCTTGTCAGGTCCGCACATTCCCCTGTGTGGTCCAGAATCTCCTGTCCGAACCAGCGTGTATATGGTGCTTCCGAAGAGAACGAGAGCACGAATGTTCTTTCGTTCCCTTCACCCTCGACTGCTCTGATCTGGCAGTCCACGAGTGCTCTGATGCCTTTATTTCTTTCCTGCTTCTGCTCCGGTTCCTCCCTTGACAGGGGTCTTCTCTTCGCTTCCGCCATCTGTGCCATTGTCATTCTGGCCTGTGCTATTTTCTTCTTTTTTCTGCACTTTGCCACCGAAAACCACACCTCCTAAATCAATTCCTTTCTTCTGTCCATATTTCAGGACTTCCGCCATATCGTCGATCTGTGTCTGCCAGTCTCGACCGTTCTCTGCCGCGATCTGTTTGAACGTCTTCTGCCCGGTCTGCATCGCCGTCTTTGTTGCATTTGACTCTTTCACCGGGTCAATCCATTTCTTCGGCTGTTTAATCCATTCGTGTTGCAGATATTCCTCTTTTCTTTCCCAAAAGTCTGCAATATCCACCTTTCCTGCCAACACGCAGGAGATCACGAAGGTTTCGTATATCTCATCCAGTACGGCCAGAATCTGTTCTTCCTCTTCCGCAAACGTCAATTCGTCCTCAATGGCTCCCTGACGCGCAGATGAATAATTTGTCTCTGACATATCGCGGCTTGTTGCTTCGTAGGAAATGCCCTGTCCTGCTCCGACGAGACGCTGTTGCAGCTTCACGAATGAAGTTGCATCTGCTGCCTGTCCTGTCGGGTTTACGACCTGCACTTCGTCTCCTGCGTTTAGTTCTTTAATCATGCCCGGAGTCAGGGTCTTTCCGTCATAATTCGCCTTGTCCTGCGATGCTCCGACGTTTCTTCCGATACCAGACACCGGAAGGGCCTTCTTGATGAAGACCGACAGACAGGCGGCAATTCTCTCTTTGACCGATACTGCGTGATGAACTCATTGACATCTCGAATCCTTGTCACTGTCGGACTCATGTCAGACATCTCTCTGATCTGGCTCGGACGTTTCTTCGTGTAGTAGAAAATGACATCGGATGCCTTCAGATACACCGGGTTCCCGATTGTATATCCGTCAATCTGGTACTGCCTTATCCAATACCCGACCGGGCGATTGTAGGTGTTGTATTCGATGCCGCCGACCACACGATTTCCGTTTTTCTCCGGCATAACGTGCATTGAGTCCAGTTCATCCACTTCGAGCATCTGAAGAGAAAACGGCAGGATTCCGTCTCGTGTGTATCTCTTCACGAACAAGATTCCTCCGTCCACTTTCTTTCTCATGACGGCCATTCGCAGAATCTGGTTCAGGCTCTGCTGTCCTGTCACATCGCAGTTTCTTGCCTTGCACCAGATTTTCCACAATCGTTCCAGTTCCTTGTTGACCGCGTTCTTCTTCGTCATTGATCGAAGCTGAAATCCGGTTCCGACAACGTTTCTTTTGTATGCTCCAAGAACGGAGTTCATCACATCAGAGTTCCGTTCAAGGTCCCTTGCTCGCGCTCGCACATACTCTCGGTTTCCTCTGTCGGTTGCCTCTGCCGAATAGTTTGCAACTCTCCACCCGGCATTCAACCTTGCGTCGTTTCCTGCATCATAGTTCCGCAGTTCGTTTCTCCATGCCACTCTTCGTGCGCCCCATTCAGGAGACACAAATGAGATTGCTGCATCCAACCAGTTCACCGTTCTCACCTCCCATCAAAGAAGGCAACGTATGTATCATCCAGAAGTCCAGATGCCTCCTGCGCGTTCACTTCTGCTTGAAGTTCCTTCTGCATCTGTCGCAGAAGTGACAGGTCTGCTCTGGTCAGTTTTCGGCTTCCGATCTGGTATGACTGGCCTCCAATCAGGACCGTTCGGATTGCTGTGTTGACTTGCTTCAGCAACTCTTCGGTGTTCATTTGTTCCATTTCTTCCATCGACTTTCCTCCTATACCCAGTTTTCATTTGCTTTTATCCACGCTTCTTCAGGAGCGTACTGCTTTTCCTCCTGCTGCGGCTGTTCTGGTTCTTCCTCACTGTCCAAGTGCATCGAACGAACTCCTCTGATGTCTGCCGCTGCCAGCGCGTACACTTCTGCGTCGAGGTAATGGTTGTCGATGTGAGAACGCTTCGGAACCCATTTCTGAATCGTTTTCTTTCCCGACTTCGTGTTTATCTTATGCTCCGCAGTCACCTGTTCTGCGTATTCAGTATCGCATCCCTCGTATACCATCCATGAGCCTCGACCGTTTGGTTTTTTCATTCTGGCCGCGATCATGTCTTTGTACTTGTCACCGTCAACGAGCACCAGATTCATTCCGTGCGCTGCGCTTGTCGGTTTATTGATTTTTGACATCTTGAAATGCGACATCATGGGATTGTTCGAGCCTTTGACTGGCAAGGCCCAGTCTGAATTGTTCGCGCAGAAGTCATATGTTCCGTCTGAATCATATCCAGAGTCAATCAGACACAAGCACACAACCAGTTTCTGACCGTCTTCTCGCTCATATGCCAGATTCATCACTCTTTCAATATCCGCAAAAGACATTGCCTGTCCATGCGCGATATTTTGCGAGGTGATGTGATCTCCCCACGCTCTTATAGTCCAATACAAGCACGTTTCCTGCACATCCGAACACCACCAG